>ENA-OSJC01000236-OSJC01000236.1-marine-metagenome-genome-assembly--contig:-NODE-236-length-56209-cov-6.592336_pt1 | contig 56209 bp, 51 predicted proteins | sample MGYA00237885_ERZ534234 | MGnify/ENA primary metagenome ERZ534234 (study PRJEB26413, sample SAMN06343907) | marine metagenome | isolation source: coastal waters | place: Atlantic Ocean: West Antarctic... | reverse complement strand
GCAGAAGTAATTGTTGTTGCTCCAAGTGAGAATAAGTCTGCAGCAAGTAGCTCATTAACTCTTGGAAGGCCATTAAAGCCAATTCAAATTGAGAAAAATATTTATGCAATCGATGCAACGCCAACTGATTGTGTTCATTTGGCATTGTGTGGCTTCATAAAAGAGTCAATTGATTTAGTGGTAACTGGTATTAATTTTGGGGCAAACCTGGGGGACGATACCATCTATTCTGGAACCGTTGCCGGAGCTATAGAGGGGCGATTTTTAGGGCTTCCATCAATTGCAATGTCCCTTGCTAGTTGGGAGTGTAATCACTTCGAGACAGCGGGAGAAATTGCCAAAAGATTGGTTGCTCAAATTGATAAATCTGAACTATCTTATAACACCATTATTAATGTTAATGTTCCAGATATTCCTCTTAGCGAAATTAAAGGCATTAAGAGTACTCGCCTAGGAAGCAGGCATAAGTCTGAGCCAAGTATTAAGGATAAAGAGGATACATCTCTTTATTGGATTGGTGAGAATGGGAAGGAAGCCGACAATTCAGAGGGTACAGATTTTCATGCAATTTCCAATAACTTTGTTTCAGTCACTCCTCTTCAAATTGATACAACTAGGCATTCTGAAGTAAAGAGAGTGAATGACTGGCTTCAAAAAATAGATTATTGATTCCAGGTATCTCTGAGCCCAACAGTTTTATTAAATACTAACCCGTCAGATTCACTATCTCTGCAAAAATATCCCTCTCGTTCGAATTGATAGGCTATTTCTGCTTTTGCATTTAATAAGCTTGGCTCTATAAAACCATTTTTTGTTTTAAGAGAGACAGGATTAATTGAAGTTGATAAATCATCAAATTTAGCTGGATTTGAATCTAAAAAAAGGCGATCATATATTCTAAATTTAGCGCAAACAGCTTTGCTGGATTCTACAAAATGAATAACGCCCTTTACTTTTCTTCCATCCATTGGATTTTTACCAAGAGTATCTGGGTCATAAGTACAGTAGACAGTTTGTACATTGCCATCTTTATCACTCTCAAAATGAGTGGCTTTGATAATATAAGAATTTCTAAGACGGACTTCTTTATTTATTGCTAGGCGCTTATATTTATTATTTGGCGCTACTTCCATAAAGTCATCTTTATCAATATATATTTCACGACTAAAGAAAATCTCTCTAGTTCCCATCTCTTCATTTTGAGGGTGGACAGGAGCTTTAAGGGATTCAATTTTGCCTTCAGAATAATTTTCAATTACTAATTTAATGGGATTAATTACGGCCATTGAGCGGGGAGCAATATTATTTAAATCATCTCTAATTGATGACTCTAAAATTGACATATCAGTTAAGCTATTAACTTTTGAAACCCCGATACGCTTACAAAAATCCCTAATGGAAGCAGCAGTGTAGCCTCTTCTTCTAAGCCCTGAAATAGTAGGCATTCTAGGATCATTCCAGCTACTAACATGATTATTATCTACTAAGAATTTTAACTTTCTTTTTGATGTTGTAGCATACTCTAGATTCAAGCGAGAAAACTCGAACTGATGTGGGCGATTAGGGCTATTAAAGTCATCTAAATTTTCTAAAATCCAATTATAAATTCTTCGGTTATCTTGAAACTCTAAAGTACATATTGAGTGTGAAATGCCCTCAATGGCATCACTAAGACAATGTGCAAAGTCATACATTGGGTAGATACACCATTGGTCATTTGTTTGATGGTGTGAATCAAATCGAATACGGTAAAGTGTAGGGTCTCTCATGCACATAAAGCTCGAGGACATATCAATTTTGGCTCTTAACACACATTCACCTTCTTTAAAACTTCCTGCTTTCATTTTTTTAAAAAAAACTAAATTTTCCTCAATACTTGCCTCACGATATGGGCTATTACTTCCAGCCATCTTAAGGGTTCCACGGTATTCACGGATTTCATCATTGTTTAAAAAACACACATATGCTAATCCTTTAGATATAAGCTCTTCAGCACTTTGATAAAATTTATCAAAGTAGCTTGAACTAAATTTTACTGCTCCATTCCACTTAAATCCTAACCACTCAACATCTTTTTTTATAGATTCGACATATTCAATATCTTCTTTAGCTGGATTAGTATCATCAAATCTTAAGTTACAATATCCACCATAATCTTCAGCAGTAGCAAAGTTAAGGCAAATAGATTTTGCGTGACCAATATGGAGGTAACCATTAGGTTCAGGTGGAAATCTTGTTTTAATAACTGTATGTCTTCCAGATGAAAGATCTTCATTTATAACATTACGTATGAAATTTACAGTTTCTTCTTCTTTATTTTGAGAATTCATTTAAATCAATTCTTAGGATAATTTTAGCTTCATAAATTATATCATTAAAAGCTTAATTTAATATGTGGCGCTTAAAAGTTGTATGACGTTGTAAAATACTTTATATGAAAATAGCTATAGTCAAATTATCAGCATTAGGCGACATTATTCATGCAATGATCGTCTTGCAGTATATAAAAAAATACAATCCAGAAATTGAGATTGACTGGATAGTAGAAGAAAGATATCAAGAATTGTTGAAGTTTAATCCGGATATAAACAAAGTTCATGTAATCAATATTAAAGAAGCTAAGCAGAAAAAATCATTTTTTTCACTTATTAAAGAATTAATAAAAGTTCGTAAGTTTGGAGTATACGATTTAGTAATTGATATGCAGGGCTTAATAAAATCATCAATTATTTCACGACTTATACCTTCTACTCTAACTTTAGGTTTTGATAAATCTTCAGTAAGAGAGTCTCTATCATCAATTTTTTATAACAAAACCTTTAAGATTGCTTATGATAAAAATGCTATTGAACGTAATTTTGAGCTTGTCAAATTTGCTTTAGATTTGCCTTTTAAGTTTGAGGAAGTTAGAGATAAATTACCTTATTTATATTCTGCCAAGAAACATTCAATTTTGGGTTTTTCAAATATTAAAAAAAATATTGTATTAATTCCTGGGGCATCTTTTTATGCAAAAAGATACCCAGTTAAAAATTTTGCAAAATTAGCAAATTTAATTGATGCAAATTATTTAATAGTTTGGGGAAATGATGAGGAAAAATTGTTGGCAGAAAAAGTACAAAATTTTGCACCTCATATAAATCTTTGTGAAAAACTATCTATAGAAAGTTTGATATTTATAGTTTCTCAATCTAATCTCGTTATAGGGTCAGATACTGGTCCAACTCATATGGGATGGGCGCTAAATGTGCCATCAATAACACTATTTGGCCCAACTCCAGGCTACAGAAATACAATGGTTACTGCTAATAATAAAATAATTGAATCTAAATCAGATGTAAATCCATTCAGAATAAATAAAAATGATTTTTCAGTAAGTGATATTAGCGTTTATGAGGTTGCAAAGCTAGCAAATAGTTTATTGAACTAATTTTTTTAATTGGTTATTATTTGGGTTGCTTGATAAATAGAGTCTACAAAAAACATAGCATTAGATTTATCTATTTTATGATCACTTTTAACCAGGATTGTTTGATTTATTCCAGCTAGATTAGCTGCCTCAATATCCGACTCTTTGTCGCCTATCATCCAAGATTTTTCCATTTCTATTTTGTGCGTATTTTTTGCCTCAATAAACATTCCAGGCTTTGGTTTTCTGCACTTACAATGTGATCTAGGTCCATGAGGGCAATAAAGAACATCCAGAATTTCAATATTATTTTTCTCAAACTCTATGAGCATCCATTTTGTTAATATCAAAAAATCATTTTTACTATAAAGGCCACGAGCAATTCCAGATTGATTGGTAATAATTATAATTTTAAATCCTATGTTTTGAAAGTGTAAGCAGGCTTTAAAAATTCCTTTATTAAATTCAAAGTCATTAATTTTAAATAAATAATTTTTATCTATATTTACAACTCCATCTCGATCAAGAAAAATAGTTTTTATTGTCATAAATCATTCCATTGAAGTTAAAATATATTTAATTAGTTATTCAAAACTTATTTTATGGTAGCACACGATAATTCATTAGATCTTTCATACCAATATCTCTTAATTGCAGCATTTTTTTTATTGCCACTTACAGTAGTTGGAAATAATATTGCAATATGGGTTATTGTTCTATTATGGATATTTTCTGGGAATTATTCAACTAAATTCCAACAAATTAAAAAGAATAAATTTGCTATTTCGTCAATACTTTTCTTTTCAATTCATTTAGTAGGTCTACTATGGACTGAAAATATTTCTTGGGGATTAGAGATTGTAAGGAAAATGTTGCCATTTTTCTTTGTCATGCCGATTTTTTTGACAATTACTAAAATGAAAAATATAAAGTATTATATATTTGCTTTTTTAATTGCGTTAAGTTTTTCAGAATTCTTGTCATACCTAATATGGTTCGGAGTTATTGAGCCATTTGGCTCTGCAAATCTATATAACCCAACACCACTAATGGGACATATTTCGTATAACCCATTTTTAGCTTTTGGTATTTATTTAGTCATTTATCACTTACTTTCAAAAAAAGATATCAGTCTATTTGAAAGAGCTTCATATACATTTTTTGTCCTCTCTATGACTATTAATATGTTTATAACTGGTGGAAGAGCGGGGCAGGTGATGTTTTTTGTTTTTCTCGCTTTAATAGCATATCAATTTTTTCGTAACTCACAGATAAAAGCAGTAATTATTTCAGTATTGTTATCAATTTTTATTTCTATCGCTGCTTACTACTCTAGCACAATATTTCAAAATCGAGTCAATACTGCAGTTAATGATGTTATTAATTATAATAAAGATATAAAAGATACTTCTCTTGGCCTAAGAATAACATTCCTGGTTAATTCGTTTGAATTAATAAAAAATTCTCCATTAATTGGAGTAGGTACAGGAGACTTTCCTGATGAGTATGATAAAGTTAATAAAATTAATACTCCTCAACTCATTTCTACTGTTCAGCCTCATAATATGTATATATTGGTACTCTCACAGTTTGGCCTCTTGGGTCTTGTAAGCTTTTTAGCAATGTTTTACTATCAATTTAAAATTGCATCAGAATCTCAAAATCATCTTATTAAAAATGTTGGTATAGCAATCCCAGTTCTATTTTTAGTCATTATGTGGAGTGACTCTTATTTATTGGGACACTTTACAGGAAATCTTTTTATTTTATTTAGTGCCTTAATATATAGTGATAAAGAGTAATTTTAAAGGCTCTATTCTTATTATTATTCAGCGTTCAAATGGTGATGTTTTTTTGAGTAACTCGCTTATACAACAACTGAATAAGGCTCTTAAACCTAGTTCAATTGATCTTCTGATAAATGATGATACTCTGGCAATTGCAGAATTATTGCCAAATATTTCTCGTATACATACTTTTTCATATCAAAAGAAAAAAGAAAGTAGAATTAGTCAGGAAGTATCAATATTAAAAAAAATATACAAAAAATATGATTTAAGTGTGAACTTGACAGCAAGTGACAGAAGTGTTTTTTATGCATTAATGGCAAGTAAAAACTCAATTAGTGCAATTGAGTTTCAAAATAAAAAATCTTGGTGGAAAAAAGTTTTTCTTGATAAATTCTATTACTTCAATATTAATAAACACATATTACTAAATAACCTTAAACCACTTGATTTATTAGGTTTAAGGCCATTGAAGATACAAATACCACCCCTAGCAACCAAAAATGCAATTGATTCAATTACTCAGAGACTCAACCAAACTGGAATTAAAAGTTTTTTCATATTTCATCCTTCAGCTCAATATAAATATAAAATATATCCAAGGGAATTACGATTAGAGTTGTTAAAATTATTAAATAATTTAGAGATTCCTATTATTGTTACTGGTGTAAGAAATACGATAGACTTGGAAATACAAAAAAACTTACCAATTTTAGATAATATTTATGATTGGATTGGCCAAACTACAATGGATGAGTATCTAGCCTTAAGTAGTATGTCAGATGCGTATATTGGTATGGATACTTTGAATATGCATATTGCTGCTGCTCAAAATAAGCGTATTTTTGCTATTTTTGGCCCAACAATTTTAAAGATGTGGTCCCCGTGGTCTAATGATTTAAAAAGCTCTGCTATTAATGATATTCCAATCCAGACATATGGAAATATTACATTATTTCAAGCAGATATGCCATGTGTAGCATGCGGCATGGCAGGGTGCAACAACATGCATGGAAAGAGCAATTGTTTATATCATATTGCACCTTTAGCTATTTATAGAGAAGTTAAAAATTTTAAAAAAAATGAATAAAAACTGCAAACTATCTTTTCAATTTACAAGCTATCTTGCTCAAAGATGAGAAAGATAATTGCATACATCATATATGGAGATGAGCAAAGTTATTATGATGGTGCAAAATTTAGTTTTTTAACATTTATGAATTGGTTAACGGATAAAGATTTAATTGAAATTATTGTATTAACAGAAAAACCAGAAAAATTTAGTAATTACCCAGTTGAGGTTTTAAAAATAACTGATGAGCAAAAAAAAATATGGTCTCTTGATGGAGCTTATCACTTCAGAATTAAAAATAGAGGTTTGGCATTTATTATGGATGAGCTGAATTTAAAAACTGAAGATAAAATTTTATTTTTTGATTCAGATACTTATTTCAATAAATCTCCATTAAAGCTTTTTGATTTGATAAAACCAACTCAAGCGTTGTTTTATTTGAATGAAGGTTTGATATATAAAAGAAAAAGATTTGACGTGTACGTTAAGTATTTAAGTGGCAAAAGTATTGAGATTGAGGGGCAAAAATACGAATTATCCAAAAGTTCTGCTTTATGGGGCTCCCTAATGGTTGGGATTATGCCAAATATGAGGCCAAGCCTTGACTGGGCTGACTTACTCATGCTTAAATTTTATGAACTTATTCCATCGCATACTATAGAGCCATTTTCATTATCTGAAACTTTATTGAAAAAATATAATTTAGTAGAAGGTAAAAAATTTGTTAGTTTATATTCAACTTCTAGAAAAAAAGAATATGCAAAAAATATTATTTCAAATTTTTTTAAAGAGAACCAATTTCTAAACATACAAGAGCAAATAAATCTTGCACAGAATGTCATAATTAAAAGGCCTTTATTGATAATTTTTAAACAACGATTCCAGAGAATTTTTAAACAATAATGTTAAATACTAAAATCCCAATTCTGATGTACCATAGTATTGAATCTATGCCAAGAAAAACTGTCATGAGGAGCCTACATGTGCCTCCAAAGAGGTTTAAGTTTCAAATGTGGATGTTAAAATTTTTAGGATTTAAAGCTCTTAGTCTAAGCCAATTAAAGCCGTATTTAGATGGAGAAAAGCATGGTAAGGTTGTAGGTATTACCTTTGATGATGGGTATCAAAATAATTTAATTAATGCCGCTCCAATATTAATCAAATATAATTTTAGTGCAACTTGCTATATAGTAAATAACGAAATTGGGTTGTCAAATACATGGGATCTTAAGAAAGGAATTACTCAAAGACCTTTAATGAATGAATCAGAGATTACTGAGTGGCTGAATCTTGGCATGGACATTGGAGCTCATACGAATACGCATGCAGACTTAACAAATATTTCTTTAACAAAACTCCAAGAAGAAATTAAAGGCTCTAAAGAAGATCTTGAAAAAAAATTCAACATAAAAGTTAAAGATTTTTGCTATCCTTTTGGGTCTTTTAATGAATCAGTTTGCAATATGGTTAAAGAATCAGGCTTTCTTTCAGCTACAACAATGATTAGGGGTAAGGCAAGCGATAAGTCTGATCATTATAAACTCCCAAGAATTCCAGTTAATCATCGTACTTTACCACATCTATTTTTAGCAAAAATATTAACAAGTTATGAGGATAGAAAATAATCATGTATATTTTTTAAGACTTAATTTCTTTTGTAGTCATCTTCTAATCTTATAATATCATCTTCCCCTAAGTATGTTCCAGTTTGTATTTCTATAATTTCTAAAGGGTATTTTTCCTGATTTTCTAGTCTATGTATTTCGCCCTGAGGAATATAAGTCGATTGATTTTCTTTTAATTTAAAGACTTTTTCTCCACATGTTATGACAGCCACTCCTTTGACAATTACCCAATGTTCAGCTCGATGATTATGTTTTTGTAAAGATAATTTTGCACCTGGATTAACAAAAATACGCTTTACTTGAAATCCTTTATCGCTATCTATCGAGTCAAAGTAACCCCAAGGTCTATAAACTTTTCGATGGTTATCAGGTTCACTTCTATTATCTTTTTTAAGTATTTCAACTATTTTTTTTATGTCTTGAGAGCCTTTTTTACTAGATACTAATAAAGCATCTTGAGTATCAATAATAACAAGATCTGAAAGGTCATTAACCGATACAAGTCTGTTGGAGCTATGAATATATGAGTTTTTAACTTTACTTAGTATTACATCTCCTTCACTATAATTATTGTTGTTATCCTTGAGCTTTGAATCCCATAATGATTCCCAAGACCCAATATCACTCCAAATTCCATCAAACGGAACAACAACACCATTTTTTGTCTTTTCCATCACAGCATAATCTATTGATTTTTCTGGACATTTATGAAATTCGTTTGAATCTAAACGAATAAAATCTAAATCTTGAGTATTGCTAATGTATGATTTTTTGCAGATTGAGTAAATTTCAGGCTCATGCTCTTCTAATTCGCGAAGAAAAGATGAGGCTTTGAACATAAATATTCCACTATTCCAATAGTAATTTTTGGAATCTAAATATTTTTGTGCTAAATCAAGTGAGGGTTTTTCTGTGAATGAAATAATTTTATAATACTCATTTTTTTTTGCATTATCAGTTTCGATATAACCATAACCAATTTCTGGTTTAGAAGGTTTAATACCTATAGAAACCATTTTTCCCTGTTCAGCAAGGCTGTTGGCAACTCTAATTGAGTTATGAAACTTTTGATTACTATCTATAAGATGATCAGCTGATAAAACTAGAAGTACAGGGTCTTCATTTTTACTTAATAAGTTCATCGCTGCTAATGCAATTGCAGGGGCTGTATTCTTACCAACTGGCTCTAAAATAATACCTTTATTTTTAGATTGTATTTGCCTTAATTGCTCGGCAACAATAAAGCGATGTTCTTCATTACAAATAATAAGAGGATCTAAAACTATTTCTGGAAGACGCATAATTGTGTCTTGAAATAAAGTTGTTTCGTTGACAAGATTTATAAATTGCTTTGGGTATAGTTTTCTTGAAAGTGGCCACAATCTTGAGCCACTTCCACCCGATAAAATTACTGGAACTATCATTTTGAGTCAGAATAAATGGGTTTAACGATAGGGGTCTTCCAATTATTTTGCTTTTCTGTAAGTTTAATATACCTATAAAAAGTTCCTTCAAAATTGCCAAAAGCTATAACAAATCCTGGGCCACCATCTAATAATCCAAGTTTTAATATGTAGTGCTTAAAAAAAGACCATAAACCATGTAAAAATGCCTTAAAAATACTCCCAGTAGCGCTCTTTTTTTGTAAAGTAATAACTCCTAAACTTGAATAACGATTGGCTTTAGCCATAAGTTCCTCAGTATTTTTGAATGGAAATTGCCAAATAGCATTAGTTATAGTTCCAATTTCCTTATTGCTATGATTGATATAGCCTTCATGAACAGAGTCAGAGGTATAGTTCATTTGACCATTTTTAAATAATTGAGGTTGCCGAAAATTTGGGTACCATCCTGAATATTTTATCCATTTGCCCATAAAAAAATTTTTTCTTGGGATTCGATATATATCTAAAGGAGCATTGCCAATAAGTCTCATGACTTCATCACGCACTTCAATTGTGCATCTCTCATCTGAATCTAAACTAAAAATCCATTCTCCGCTGCAATGTTGAATAGCTTGATTTCTTAAGTCACCATAGCCATTAAAAGGAATATTTACAACTGTTGCACCCATTTCTTTAGCTATTTCACTGGTACCATCAGTGCTGAAAGAATCAGCTACTATAATTTCATCAGCCCACAATACGCTATTAATGCAGTCTTGAATTTTTTCAACTTCGTTAAATGCAAGAATATAAATAGAGATTTTCATATTTTAAGTAAAATTAAAAACTTTGATTGTTCTTTCATATGAATCATAAAATAGTAAATGGCTTATAATTTCCCATATTTTATCTAATAACTTAGCGCTTGATGAAGCTTACTTTAATTATCACCACTTATAACTGGCCTGAGTCTCTAATTTTAGTGCTAAAGAGCGTTGAAAAGCAAACAGTGCAGCCCAGTGAAATTATTATTGCTGACGATGGAAGTAGTAATATAACTAAAAATGAAATAGAAAAATTTAGACAAAAATCAAAATTAAATATTATTCATTCGTGGCAAGCTGATATTGGCTTTAGAGTTGCCAGATCAAGGAATAAAGCAATATTAAAATCTAATGGAGACTATATTATTTTAGTTGATGGTGATATGATTCTCCATCCAGAATTTATTAAAGATCATATCTTTTCTGCAGAAATCGGATACTTTGTCCAGGGGTCTAGGGTCTTATTATCTAGGGCTAAAACAAAACAAATTATTAAGAATAAAAATATAAATTTATCTTTTTATTCTTTAGGCATTCATAATAGAAATAAAGCAATACATTCAATTTTTTTAGCTAAAATTTTTACTATCAAAAGTATTGACATTAAAGGCGTTAGATCTTGCAATATGGCATTTTATAGGAATGATTTTTTTAATATAAATGGTTTTAATAATTTATTTGAAGGCTGGGGTAGGGAAGATAGTGAGTTAGCAATTAGATTTATAAATAGCAATATTCTTAGAAAAAAAATTTTATTTACTGCTATTCAATATCATCTATGGCACAATGAGAACAATAGAGCAACTTTAGATGCTAATAACTTTATTTTAGAGAGTGCAATAAAAAACTCAACCAAATGGTGTGAAAATGGCGTTAATTCAATAAAAGATAATGAAAGTTAGTGCGTTTACCTTTATTAAAAATGGACAGATACTAGGCTATCCATTTATACAATCGATAGAATCAATTCTGCCAATAGTTGATGAGTTTGTTATTAATGTTGGTGAAAGTGAAGATGAAACACTAGAAATGATTCGTTCTATTGACGATAAGAAAATCCGCATTTTTGAGTCCAAATGGAATGATGGTATGAGGTACCGTGGGTATGTTTATGGCCAGCAAAAAATGATTGCACAGTTTAATTGTACTGGTGATTGGGCTTTTTATATTGAAGGAGATGAGGTCTACCATCAAAATGATTTGGAAAGAATAAAAAATTCAATGAAAACTCACTTAAATGATCCTAATGTTGAAGCTCTTGTTGTTAACTTTAAGCATTTTTATGGAAATGCAAATAGTGTGCTTGATTCTCCTGGCTGGTATAGGACTGAAGCAAGAATTATTAAAAATTCAATCAGATCTTATGCTCCAGATGGTTTATTTTGGCTTGTGCTTGGCTCTAATAAAAAGGGTAGATATCCAAAAGCTAAAAAAACTGGAGCTACTTGTTATCACTATGGCTGGGTTAGAAGTGAGAAACAAATGAATCTTAAAAGCAGCAAAGTTCAAAAATACTGGGGCGGAAAGTCAGTGAAAATTAACTACTCGCAAATGGATCAGTCAATCATTAAAGAATTTAAGGGTTCCCATCCAAAAGTAGTCCAAAACTGGCTCCCTAAAGAAGATGGAGTGTATAAGGTTAGTGAAAGTTATAATGCCTCCCTAAAGCAAAAAAAACATCAATTAATGATTAAGATTGAAAATATCCTTGGATTAGATTTAAGTAAAAAACACTATAAACTCTTAAAGTGAAAATTCTTATCGAGACTCCAACATGGCTTGGTGATGCAATAATGACAACACCTGCGATTGAAAATTTGACAAATTTTTTTAATGAGCCGAAAATTACTTTAATTGGTTCATCAGTTTCAATAAATGTTCTAAAAAATAATCCTCTAGTTATTCAAACACATTTAATAAGTAAAAATTATATTAGCCTCTATAAAATAATAAAGGGTTTTGATGAGTTTGATATTTTTATTACTTTTAGAGGTTCATTTCGATCAAGATTTCTTAAGTTTTTTATCTCTTCTAAAAGTAAGTTTCAATTTAATAAACATATATATAAAAAAGGACATCAAGTTGAAAAATATAATAATTTTATTAACCACAGTCTCCAGACAAGCTCTTTTGCAAGTAATTTAATAATACATCGTAAAAAGAAAGATAAAAATGGAGAAAAAAAGATATTGGGTCTGAATCCAGGCGCTTCTTATGGAAGCTCTAAGCGCTGGTATCCAAAAGAATTTGCTGATGTGGCATTAGCTTTATCCAGTGATTATGATATTGTTATTTTTGGCGGATATGGAGAGCAAGATATTGCAGCTGATATTGAAAAATATTTAAATGAATATGGTGTGCAGAATTATCAAAATTTAGCAGCTAAAACCTCTATTGATGAATTAGTTAGCCATATTTCAAGTCTTGATCTTTTTATTACTGGAGATAGTGGTCCAATGCATCTGGCTGCTGCTTTTCAAATCCCAACCGTAACTATTTTTGGCTCAACTAATCATAAAGAAACTTCCCAGTGGATGAATGATAATGGAGTGTTTGTAAGAACAAGCCTTGCGTGTCAACCTTGTATGAAACGTATTTGTCCTCTTAAGCATCATAATTGTATGAAACTACTGAAGGCCGAAGTTGTTTTAAAAGCAGTTCAGGGTTTAAATTAATCCTGAAATTCTAAGTCAATAAGATGGCATATAGTATGTCCAATTACTATGTGCATTTCTTGTATTCTGGCAGTATCTTCTGCAGGAACTATAAGGTTAACATCACATAATTTGTTTAGCTTGCCTCCTCCTCTTCCACTTAAGCCAATTGTCATACATTCTAATTGACTCGCCAGTGATATTGCCTTAATTACATTTTCACTAGTTCCTCCTGTGCTAATTCCAATAGCAACATCTCCTTTTTTTGCTAATGCTTCTAGTTGCCGTTCAAAAACATGCAAAAACCCAAAGTCGTTCCCTATGGAGGTTATTGCTGATGAATCTGTTGAAAGTGCAATCGCAGCAAGTCCTTTTCTTTTTACTTTATATTTACCAATTAGCTCAGAAGCAATATGTTGAGCATCTCCCGCGCTTCCACCGTTTCCAAAAATTAGTATTTTCCCACCCTTGTTTATTGAATTAATGCAAATTCTTGCTGCACTTTCAATTTGATCAGAAATTGATTCTAATGTTTTATTGGCAATACTTATGTGATTTTGAAACTCATTTTGAATAATTTTTTGCATATATTAAAAATTACGTTTAATTTTTTCGATTGTTTTACTTGTACTTTTTCCGTTTATAAAGTCAATTAATTCAACTTTTTCAGCAATATCTTCACCTACTATTTTGCTTCCCTTATAATCTCCACCCTTTACTAGAGTATTCGGTTTTATTGCTTTAATTAACTTATAGGGGGTTTCTTCATCAAAAATTACCACATAATCTATAACTTCAAGAGCAGCTAGTATATAAGCTCTATCAATTTGGTTGTTTATAGGGCGATTTTCACCTTTTAAGGTGCGAACAGATTTATCAGAGTTTAGCCCAAGAATTAGTATATCACCAAATTTTTTAGCATCTTCTAGATATCTTATATGACCACCATGGATTATGTCAAAACAGCCATTAGTAAAAACAATTTTTTTTCCTTTTATTTTTAGTTCAGACGATAATTCAGTAATTTCTTGCAAAGACTTTATATTTTTTTCACTAGTTTGATGGCCAATACTTGATTGATAGTCCATTATTTCATTAATTGTTGAAGTTGCACTTCCAACTTTTCCTACTACTACGCCAGCAGCAAGATTCGAAAATTCAACTGCAGAATCTATATCAAGATCGCATGCTAATGCATAGCCTAAAGAAGCTAAAACTGTATCTCCAGCTCCAGTTACATCAAACACCTCTCTGGCAACAGTAGGGTGCAATCGAAAATTATCATCATAAACTCCAATACCTAACTCACTTAAAGTTATTAACGAGATTGTTAAATTACAATCAGATTTAAGCTTCATTATTGCTTTCTGAAGGCTAGAATCATCTTGAATGTCAACTTTAGTAGCTTCACAGGCTTCTTTTTTATTTGGAGTTAATAAGTAAGCCCCTATATATTTAGAATAATCAGAGCCTTTGGGATCAACTAGTACTTTTATATTATATTTATAAGCAGCTTGGATTAAAGATTGAGTTAATTGTTTTGTAAACACTCCTTTTCCATAATCAGAAAATAACACCACCTCATAACTCATAATTATGGAAGTAAAAATTTCCAGAATTCTTTTTTGAGAGTCTTCATGGATATCACTAGTACTTTCCTGATCATAACGAACTACTTGTTGGTGTGAAGCTATTATTCTAGTTTTTTTTGAAGATTTTCGACCATCCTGAGTAATTAAGTATGTTGTATCGACCCCAATGTTAGTTAATAAGTTTCTGAGCTCAGTAGAAATATCACAGTCCCCAATAACGCTAATAACATCTACATGCGCGCCTAAATCTTTTAGGTTATTGACAACATTGCCTGCTCCACCTAAAGATGAGTTTTCTTGATCTACTTTGACCACTTGAACTGGAGCTTCAGGTGATATTCTTTCGCATTTGCCCCAAATATAGTGATCAATCATCAAATCACCAATTACCAATATGTTAGGAGATGTTTTTTTAATATTAATCATATTGAAGATTGACCATGTAATCTTTTAATTTCTGAAATATATTTTTTAATACCTTGTTCTAATGAAATATTAGGTGAATAGCCTAGGTCAGAGATAGTTGAAGAAATATCAGCTTGTGTATGAAATTGATATCCATCATGAGGGTTAGGAAAATAACTATTTCCAAGATCAGTATTTAGTTCTTTTTGTAATATATCTGATATATCTTGAAAGCTTCTAGCTTGACCAGTTCCTACATTGTAAATACCATTTTTTTGTAAACTACAGGACTTTATTACTGCTTGAATAATGTCATCAATATATATAAAATCTCTAAAAATTTTATCCGAGCCTTGAAAAAGTTGCGGTATTTTTTTATCAAGTATTTGATGACCCAATTGAATCACAAGTGATGCAGTTTTTCCTTTATAGAATTCTCTTGGCCCATAAGCATTGAAGTATCGAAGTCCTATAATTCTTAAATTTGGATCAGTTTTTTTATAATCTAAGGCAATATTATCCATTGCAAATTTACTATAGCCGTAGGGATTTTCAGGAGATTCATTGCCAATAGTTTGAGGCGAGCTTGTTGATCCATAAGTAGATGCAGAACTAGCATAAACAATAGTTGCATTATTTTTTAACCCAATAGATATTATGTCATAAAAAGAATTAACATTAGTTCGCATAACTAATTCTTGATCATAAACACGAGTGTCGGATATAGCTGCCTGGTGAAAAATATAATCAATCTTAAAGTCATTAAGTCTTTCAAGATCATCTTTATTATTTATATCGCCACAAATTATCGTCCCTTTAAAATTAATTAAATTTTTATAGTGGCCAAAGCTTTTCAAATTTCCATTTGTTAGAAGCTCGTCACCCCTAAAGCAGTCAAAAATGACAATATTTGAAAGTGGGTAATTCTCTTGAAAGTAAAAGGCAATATTGCTTCCTATAAAGCCTGCACCTCCAGTGATTAAAATTGTTTTGAAGTTGAAATCTAGTTTTGTGTACATTCTTTAAATAATGAAATGAATAATTTTTTAATAAACATAATTATAGTGACATTATATATGCTGTCTTGACTCCAATGAAGCTTGGTTTATTTGCATTAATGATTATTTAATTTATTTATTAAAGAAATATCAGTGTAGATTGAAATATATAATGTAATCCATTTTTATATAGTCAAAAAATTAATAGGAAATGCTTATGAGTTCTAATAAAGTTGCACTTTTAACCGGAGTAACTGGGCAAGATGGTGCTTATTTGAGTGAGTTTTTGCTAGATAAAGGTTATGAAGTTCATGGCATTAAAAGGCGCTCTTCATCTTTTAATACTGAAAGAATTGACCATCTTTATAGTGATCCGCATGAATCCAATAGACGCTTTATTCTTCATTATGGAGATTTAGCTGATTCTATGAGTATGGTTAGAATAATTCAAAAAATTCAGCCAGATGAAATATATAACCTTGGAGCTCAATCTCATGTTGCAGTATCTTTTGAAACGCCCGAATATACAGCTGATACGGTTGGTTTGGGGGCTCTAAGAATATTAGAGGCAATTCGGATCTTAGGTTTAGAAAAAAAGACTCGATATTATCAAGCATCAACTTCAGAGTTGTATGGTGATGTTTTAGAAACTCCTCAAACTGAAAAAACCCCTTTCTATCCAAGATCTCCATATGCAGCTGCTAAGCTTTATGCCTACTGGATTACTGTCAATTATCGCGAAGCTTATAATATTTATGCATGCAATGGAATTTTGTTCAATCATGAGTCTCCAATTAGAGGTGAAACTTTTGTAACACGAAAAATTACCAGAGCATTAGCACGTATATCACTTGGTCTTCAAAACAAGGTTTATTTAGGAAATCTAGATGCAAAAAGAGATTGGGGTCATGCAAAAGATTATGTGGAAATGCAATGGTTAATGCTCCAACAAGAGACTCCAGATGATTTTTGTATTGCCACTGGGGTACAACATTCTGTTCGTGATTTTGTTAACTTTGCATGGGCCCACCTTGACAAAAAAATTCGTTGGGAGGGGGTTGGTACTGAAGAGAAGGGTTATGATATAGAATCTGGCAATCAAATTGTTGCAGTTGACAAAAGATACTTTAGGCCGACAGAAGTAGAAACTTTATTGGGAGATCCAACCAAAGCTAAAACGAAATTAGGCTGGACTCCAAAAATTACTTTTGAAGAAATGGTGCATGAAATGATGGATTATGACTTGAGTATTGCAAAAAGGGATTCTTTGGTTAAAGCTCATGGTTATAAAGTTTCAAATAATAGCGAATAATGGAGTTAGCAGATAAAATATATATTGCTGGACATAAGGGTTTAGTTGGTTCAGCCTTATTAAGACTTCTAAAGTCTAAAGGCTTTTCTAAAATTATAACAAGAAGCCATTCTGAGCTTGACTTAACTAATCAAAGTGCAGTCGAAACTTTTTTCAGTAACGAGAGACCTAAATATGTAATACTTGCTGCAGCTAAAGTAGGGGGAATTCTTGCTAATAACTTATTCCCTGCTGATTTTATTTATAAAAACATTATGATTCAGTCTAATGTCATAAATTCTTCATTTCAAGTTGGCGTTAAAAAATTAATTTTTTTAGGAAGTACTTGCGTATATCCAAAAGACGTAGCTCAGCCAATGCAAGAGAGGGCTCTTTTAACTAATGTATTGGAGCCAACTAATGAGCCATATGCAATAGCTAAAATATCAGGTATTAAAATGTGTGAGTCTTTCAATAGACAATATGACACTGATTTCCGCTCTATTATGCCAACAAATCTTTATGGTATTAATGATAACTTTCATTTAGAGAGTTCACATGTTGTTCCTGCACTTATGAGAAAAATTCATTTAGCAAAATGTCTTGAAAGCTCAGACTGGGACGCTATTAAAAATGACTTGATGAAAAATTCAATCTCAAATATTAAACCAAATTCACCTAAGGACGAAATAATCAATAATCTTAAAAATTTTGGTATAAATTTTGATGTAAAAACTTCTAAATCAACTGTTGATGTATGGGGAAGTGGAAAGGTAAAGCGCGAATTTTTAAATGTTGATGATATGGCATCTGCAACTTTGTTTATTTTAGGACTCGATAAGGCAATATATTTACTAAACACAAAGCCTATGATTTCTCATATAAATATTGGTACAGGGAGTGATATTTCAATAATTGAACTAGTTAATTCTATAAAGAAAATTGTGAATTATAAGGGCAATATAAGGTTTGACACTTCAAAGCCAGAAGGTCCAAATAGAAAGTTGATTGAAACCTCTAGACTAAAGAAAATCGGATGGTCCTATGATATTAAGCTTGAAGAGGGATTAAAAGAAACATATGCTTGGTATATAAGTTGAAAGATTATTTTAGGAAAATCTTTTATATTCTTGATAGTGATAGAAAAAAATTACCTAGATTAGTATTATTTTTTCTAGCAGTCTCAATGTTAGATTTGGCCGGTTTAATTTTGATTGCTCCATATATATCTTTGGCTTTTGATCCTCAAGCACTTCAAGGCTCTTCCTTGTTTGGGCAATTTGTATTATTTTTTGGACTACCAACTGAACAAAAGCCTCTGCTAATTATTTTAGGAACAACATTGCTTTTTATTTTTTTATTTAAAGGCATTTCTGGAGTTTGGATACATTTTAAGATCATACTTTTTAGTCGAGATCAGCAGGTTAGATTACGCTCACATCTAATGAAGACATACCAATCATTGCCCTATACAAGATATCTAAATAGAAATAGTTCTGAATATATTTTTAGCATCCAAGTTTTAACTGGAAATTTTAGTGGCGTTTTAATGGCAATATTAAAAATGCTAAGTGATTTAATAATTGCTTCAGTTATTTTAATTCTATTAGCTTTTACTCATGGCCTTGCTCTATTATTCTTAATTGTTTTCTTGTCTTTAATAGTGCTAAGTTATTATCTTCTTACAAGAAAAAAGCTAATTAGATTTGGAAAAAATTCTAATGATGCTGCTACACAATTAGTAAAAGGCATCCATGAGGGAATTGAAGGATTTAAGGAAATACGCATACTTGGAAGAGAGAATTTTTTCTATAAAAAAGTAGTTGATGCGGCAACTAAAGAGTCTATATTTGCAGCAAAATCTGAGATGATTAGCAGCATTCCTCGGTATTTATTAGAAGTATTTATAGTAAGTTTTATTGTTATTTTGGTAGTTGGCTCAATACTCTTAAATCATGACATTGTAGTCATTCTTCCTATGATAGCAATGTTTGGAGTTGCTGCTTTAAGATTATTACCAATTGCAAGTACATTGTCAGGCAATTTAGTGCGGTTACGTTATAGTGACGATGCCATGTCTAAACTTTATAATGATTTAATTGAGTTTGACGTCAATCCAGAAAAATTATCTTATGATAATAATGTGAAAAGCACTTTTAGTAATTTAAAAATTAATAAAATTAGCTTCAATTATCCCAATCAAAAGATAAATGCCTTAAATGATATCTCAATGACAATTTCTGCAGGAGATTCAATTGGTTTTATGGGGGCATCTGGGGCTGGAAAAACAACTTTAGTAGACGTTTTATTGGGATTGCTGGAGCCACAGCAGGGTGAGATTTTTTATAATGATAAAAAGTTGAAAGATATAAAAACTTGGCAGTCACAAGTGGCATATTTACCTCAACAAGTTTTCCTAATTGATGATAGTTTACGAAATAATATTGCATTAGGTGTTAATGATAAGGATATTGATGATAGAAAAATTAAAGAGTCAATTCGTCAAGCCTCTTTAAATGATATTGTTGAAAAATTGCCTCAAGGTATTGATACATTTATTGGTGAAAGAGGCATTAGGCTTTCTGGAGGCCAAAGACAAAGGATCGCAATTGCTAGAGCTTTTTATTTTGATAAGAGTGTCTTTATCATGGATGAATCAACTAGTGCTCTTGATAATGAAACTGAAGAAGAGATTGTTCAAGAAATTAAACTATTGAAAGGCAAAAAAACTTTAATTGTAATTGCTCACCGCCATAGTACAATTAAATACTGCGATATAATATATAAACTTGAAAATGGTCGCATAATTGAGACTGGAAAACCTGATAAAATACTTTAAATTTTTTTTAAAATTAATATGAATACAATAATCACAGGAGGGGCTGGTTTTATAGGAAGCCATTTAGCAGATCAGCTTATAAAATTGAACCATGAGGTTGTTGTTATTGACAACCTAAGTATTGGTCGGGTTGAAAATATCAAGCACCTTTTAGATCATCCTAATTTTACGTTTTTAGAGCTTGATATAGTAGATTTTGATTCAATAGAAAATCATTTTAAGGGGGTTGATTGGGTTTTTCATCTTGCCGCTCTTGCCGATATTGTTCCTTCAATTGAAAAGCCTGAGTCTTATTATTTGTCTAATTCAAATGGTACTTTTAATTTATTAGAAGCATGCAGGAAGCATAATATTAAAAGAGTGGTTTATTCTGCTTCATCATCTTGCTATGGTATTCCTGATGAATATCCAACAAAAGAAATAGCTGAGATTCGTCCACAGTATCCTTATGCATTGACTAAAAACCTTGGTGAACAGCTTGTTATGCATTGGTGTAATCTATACAATTTGCCATCTGTATCACTAAGATTTTTTAATGTTTATGGGCCAAGGGCAAGAACCTCTGGAACGTATGGAGCAGTTTTTGGTGTTTTTTTGGCGCAAAAAATTGCAAATATGCCTTTCACTGTTGTAGGCGATGGTTGCCAGACTCGAGATTTTACTTTTGTAACTGATATAGTAGCAGCATTAGTTGCAACTGCTAAAAGTAATATTAGCGGTGAAATTATAAATATAGGATCAAATCATACTTATAGTATTAATTACTTAGTTGAGCTCCTTGGTGGTGATATTGATTATATTCCAAAGAGGCCAGGAGAGCCAGATTGCACTTGGGCAGATATCAGCAAGGCAAGGAAAATGCTTGATTGGGAGCCGAAAGTTCCTTTGGAAGAGGGCGTTAAGATTTTACTTGATGATATGAAGTATTGGAGTGATGCTCCAATTTGGGATGCGAAATCTATTGCTAAAGCTACTGAAAAATGGTTCCAATATTTAAGTTAAGTTATGAAAAATAAAATAATACAACTTAAAGAAATTTCACGAATTATTGGTTCTAAAAAAAATCAAGGAAAAAAAATAATCCATTGCCATGGAGTTTTTGATTTACTTCATATTGGTCATATTAAACATTTTGAAGAAGCAAAAAAAATGGGAGATATTCTAATAGTATCAATTACACCTGATAAGTTTGTTAATAAAGGTCCAGGTAGGCCTGCATTTACAACAGGGCTTCGTTTAGAGGCTTTATCTGCTCTTGAAAATATTGATTTTGTAGTTGCTAACGAATGGCAATCAGCTGAAGAACTTATTAAAATTATTGAGCCAGATATCTACTGTAAAGGACCAGATTATAAAGATCATTCAGATGATATAACTGGAAAGATATCTTCAGAGGAGGAGGCCGTAAAACTTGTAGGTGGAAAAATATTCTACACTAATGATATCACTTTTAGCTCAAGTAGCTTGCTAAACAAATATGGCAATTTATATTCGCAAGAGCAAGAGGCATTTTTAAAAAAAATTTCTCAAGACCATAGTTTCGAATCTATTAGTAAGAAGGTTAATGAGTTTAAAAAAATAAAGGTTCTTGTTCTTGGTGAAACAATAATCGATCAATATGTTTTTTGTGAGGCGCTGGGAAAGTCAGGAAAAGAGCCTGTTCTAGTTTTACGTGACTTAAATACAGAAGAATATCTTGGAGGTGCATTGGCAATTGCAAGGCATTTATCTGGATTTTGTGATGATGTATCAGTTTTAAGTTTTCTAGGCGAAGGTAATGAATACAAAGCTTTTATTGAAAATAATATGGAGGATAATATAAAGCTTAATTTTTTAAATAAAAATGACTCTCCAACAATTGTTAAAAGAAGGTTTGTTGATGACATTGATAGAAAAAAAATATTAGGCGTTTATTCTATAAATGATAATGGTCTAAATGAAGCAGAAGAAAATGACTTTATTGACTCATTCGATAGACTATCTAAAACATATGATTTAATCATAGTCTCAGATTATGGGCATGGGATTATTACTCCTAAGATAGCAAAACATATTTCTAAATCAGATAATTTTATTAGTTTAAATGCTCAGGTTAATGCTGCAAATATTGGTACTCATAATATTAGAAAATACCATGACATCGACTGTCTGACAATCAATGCTAATGAGCTTCAGCATGAAATGAGACAGAGAGATGGAAATCTTGAAAAACTAGCTATACAATTACAAAAAGCTATTAATGTGAATTATATGTCTGTTACTCAGGGTAAAACAGGTGCATTTCTTCTAAATAGTGAAAAAAAACCAATAAATTGTCCAGGATTTGCATCTGAAGTAGTCGATAAAGTTGGTTCTGGTGATGCCTTATTAGCTTTATTATCTGTTTGTCTTTATAATGGAATTACAGAAAACTTATCGCTCTTTATTGCTTCAATTGCTGCAGCACAATCTGTTGAATCCATTGGAACAAGTAGGCCCGTAAGTAAGGTTTTACTTCTAAAAACAATTTCTCATTTTTTAAAGTAGTACATATGTCAGATCATAAATTTATTAAAAGCTATCTTGAAGATTTTTCCAATTTTGTTAAGCCAAATGACGAGATAACTGAAAAGCTGATTCAAGTCTATAATTTATTACTTGAGATTCAAAGTAAGAATAAAAAAGTTCTTATATTTGGTAATGGTGGGAGCGCTGCAATTGCAAGTCACTTTAGTGTAGATCTTACTAAAAATGCTAAACTTAGGTGTGTTAATTTTAATGAATCTGATTTAATCACTTGTTTTTCTAATGACTATGGTTATGACCACTGGGTTGAAAAAACTATAGATTTTTATGGTGATAAAGGTGATTTACTGATAGTTATTTCCTCAAGTGGTTCATCTAAAAATATGATTAATGGAGTTAAAGCAGCTAGAAATGGAAATTTTTCCTCAGTTATTACTCTCTCTGGTTTTTCAAAAGATAATCCTTTAAATCAATTGGGGGATGTCAACTTGTGGGCAAACAGTAATGCGTATAACTTCGTTGAAAACATTCATCAAATTTGGCTCCTGGCTATTGTAGATTTAGTGATTGGGAAAAGAGAGTATTCGGCATAATGAATAATATTAATTTACTATAGGAAATAGACTATGAAGAAAGTATTTATAACAGGTGGTGCGGGCTATGTTGGTGCTGTAATGGTTCCCCATCTTCTTGAGCAGGGCTTTAAAGTTACAGTTTTAGATTTAATGATTTATGGTGAGCATGTTTTACAAGAGCATGATAATCTAAAAGCTGTTAAAGGTGATATCAGAGACCAAGACTTGCTTCGAAAACTTATTCCTGGCCATGATGCTGTAATTCACTTAGCTTGTATTTCAAATGATCCTAGCTTTGAAATGAATCCCAATCTTGGGAAGAGTATTAATCTTGATGCCTTTAGACCCCTAGTTGAAATTTCAAAAAATGCTAATGTTAAAAGATTTTTTTATGCTTCTTCTTCCAGTGTTTATGGCATCAAAGAAGAGCCAAATGTTCATGAAGAAATGGTGTTGGAGCCTCTTACTGATTACTCTATATTTAAAGCAGATTGTGAAAAAATATTAGCAGAGTATCAGTCAGAAGAGTTTACAACGACTACAATACGTCCTGCTACAGTTTGCGGTTACTCCCCAAGGCAACGGCTTGATGTTGTTGTAAATATACTAACTAATTTAGCATATCACAAGAGGGAAATCTCAATTTTTGGTGGAGATCAACTTCGTCCTAATATTCATATTAAAGATATGGTTGAGGTTTATATGGTTCTTCTTAGGGCGCCAAAGGAAAAGATCGCTGGAAAGATTTATAATGCAGGATACGAGAATCATTCAGTAAAAGATATAGCTGAAACTGTGAAAAATGCTGTTGGTGATGATGTAAAGCTTATAACATCTCACTCAGATGATAATCGCTCTTATCATGTGTCTTCTAAAAAAATTCAAAATGAACTAGGGTTTGTTGCGAAACATACAATTCGAGATGCTGTGGTAGATTTATGTGAGGCTTTTGATCAAAATTTACTTCCAAATTCTCTAGATAATGAAATGTATTTCAATATTAAAAGAATGAATACTCTGGAGCTAAGTTAACATGAAAGTTAGATACTCTTACCTTCCACAACAATTTGATGATTGTGAAGATTTATGGAAAGATTTAAAAGATTTTGTCGCAACAGGTGACTTTACTTTGGGTGAGCCTCTAACAAGATTTGAGGAAAGTTTTGCCAAGTTGATTGGTACCAAATATGCAGTGGGTGTGAACTCAGGCACTGACGCAATTAAACTTTCTCTTAAGGCTCTTAATATTGGACCAGGAGATGAGGTTATTACAGCTGCGAATACTTTTGTTGCGACTGTTGGTCCTATTTGTGAACTCGGAGCCACTCCAGTTTTTATAGACTGTAATGATACTTTTTGTATGAATACTGACCTGGTGGAGGAGAAGATTACAGATAAAACAAAAGCCTTTCTTCCAGTTCATTACACTGGGTACATGACAGATATGAGGAAAATGAATCTCCTTTCTGAAAAGTATAACATTCCAGTAGTTGAGGATGCATGCCAATCAATTTTGGGTGCAATTGATGGTAAAAATGCTGGTACATGGGGTAAAACTGGTGCATTTTCTCTTCATCCCCTAAAGAACATAAATGTATGGTCTGATGGCGGCGTCATAGTTACTGATGATGATGAACTATATAAAACACTACGTTTGCTTAGGAATCATGGCTTTGAAAATCGTGATACAGTTGTAATGATGGGCTGTAATTCAAGATTAGATACAATCCAAGCAGTTGTTGGAAACTGGATATTGCCGCAAGCAAAATCTATATCTGATAGGCGCATCGCGAATGCCAAGTATTTGGATGATGGACTTCAAAAAATAAGTGAAATTTCTATTCCTCCTAGGCCAGAAGATTTTCGTTTAGTTTTTCATCTTTATATTGTTTTTGCACAAGATAGAGATGGTCTTTTAAAGTATTGTCTTGATAAAGGCATTGATGCTAAAATTCATTATCCTATTCCTATATATAAGCAATCAGCTTTAGATTATTTAGGTTACAAGGATGGAGATTTTCCAGTTACCGACGAACATGTAGAAAAAATAATCACATTTCCTTGCGATCAACATTTAGAGCAAGATCAATTAGATTATATTATTTCTACGGTAGCGCAATACTATGAAGACTAGTGCCAATAAAATTCCTTATGTAAATCTCCAGGAGCAATGGCTTGAAGAGCGAGATGATCTTTTGCCAATTATGGATAAGGTTTTTGCTAGTGCACAATTTGTTGGGGGTGAGGAATTAGATAGGTTTGAAGATAATATTGCTAAACTTTGCGGTACTAAGTATGCATGTGCTCTTAATAGTGGGACAGATGCTTTAATGCTTGCATTGGTAATGTCTGGAGTTCGAAAGGGTGATGAGGTCATAACACCACCAAATTCTTTTATTGCTTCTACTGCTGCAATAGTTCATATTGGTGCAATACCTGTTTTTGTTGATGTTCTGCCAGATCAAAATATTGATCCATCTAAAATTGAAAATGCAATTACAAAAAAGACTAAAGCAATAATGCCAGTTCACCTTACTGGTCGAATGTGCGATATGGATCCAATTATGGCTATTGCAAAAAAATATGACTTATTGGTTATTGAGGATGCAGCTCAATCTGTGGGCTCTCAATACAAAGGAAAGTCTAGTGGTTCAATTGGAGATGTTGGGTGTTTCTCTACTCACCCCCTAAAAAATTTAAATGCATGTGGTGATGGTGGTTTTTTGACGACAAATGATGAGAATATCTTTAATAAAACAAAGCTATATAGAAATCATGGAATGGCTGACCGAAATATTGTCCACAATTTCGGCAGTGTTTCAAGAATGGATAATCTTCAAGCAGCAATTTTAAACTATAGATTAGATAAACTTAAAGCCACAATAGATAAAAGAAGAAGCAATGCTAAGGCATATGTTAAAGGTATTAATAATCATAATTTATTTTTTCCAAAGGAAAAAGAAAGCGAATACAATACTTATCATACTTTTGTTATTCAAACTCAATATCGTGATGAGCTGAAAGAATATTTGTCGGTTAATGATATCGATACAGCAATTCACTATCCATTTCCCATTCATCTTCAGCCAGCTTCTAAAAAATTAGGCTACAAAACTGGGGATTTTCCTATTACTGAGAAGCAGTCAAAAGAGATTTTAACTTTGCCGGTTAACCAGTATATTACTGAAAATGATATACAGAGAATAATTAAAGTTCTTAATGAATTTAAAAGCAAAATTATATGTTGATGAATAGCTCTTTTAAAGAACTATATTACTCAATTCTGAGAATCAGAATGGTTGAGAATAGAATTTCCGAAAAATATTCAGAACAAGAGATGCGATGCCCTGTTCACCTGTCAGTTGGTCAAGAAGCGATAGCTGTTGGTGTTTGTGAACACCTTGAGAGTAAAGATATAGTAATGAGCGCTCATAGAGCGCATGCACATTATTTGGCTAAAGGCGGTAATTTAAAATCCATGTTAGCTGAATTATATGGCAAGTCAACTGGGTGCGCTATGGGTAAAGGTGGCTCAATGCACTTAATAGATTTAAACGCAGGATTTTTTGCCGCTGTCCCTATTGTTGGAAGCTCGATTCCAATTGCAGTTGGTGTCGCGTGGGCATTTAAAATGAAAAAAGATACTAATATAGTTGCAGTTTTTTTAGGAGATGGTGCAACAGAGCAGGGTGTTTTTTTTGAAAGCTTAGATTTTGCTAATTTAAAGAATATTCCAATTCTCTTTGTTTGTGAAATGAATTATTTTTCTGTTTATTCAAATTTAACTGTTCGACAGGCCAAAAATAGAAGCATTACTGCTTTAGCTGAAAGTCATGGAATTAAGGCTTTTTCTGGAAATGGAAACAATCTTTCTGAAGTTTTAGAAATAAGTGAAAAGGCCATAAAATACATAAGAGATAATAATGCTCCAGCATTTATAGAATTAAAAACCTTTCGCTGGTTAGAACACTGTGGACCAAATGACGACGATAATATTGGGTATAGAAAAAAAGGTCAACTTGAAAAATGGAAGCAAAACGATCCAGTTGTAAACTATGAAGCATACATAATTGAAAAGAAGCAGATTACAGAAAAAGAAATATTGAAAATGAAGGAAGCTCTAAATGCTGAAATTGATGAAGCCTTTAAATTTGCTAAAGAAAGTCCTTTTCCTGAGGCAGATATTCTTAATCAACATATTTATAAGGATTAAGATAATTATATGAGAGAGTTATCTTATTCAGATGCAATCTTAGAGGCAACAGACTTCTGCTTAGCTGAAGACAAATCAGTTATTTTAATCGGATTGGGGGTGCCCGACCCAAAAGCAATTTTTGGGACCACCAAGGGCCTTCAGGATAAATATGGTGAGCATCGTATAATGGATATGCCATTAGCTGAAAATGGAATGACTGGAGTTATTATTGGGGCTTCTTTAAATGGTATGAGGCCTATTTTAGTTCACCAAAGAGTTGAGTTTGCATTGCTAGCTATTGAGCAAATTTTTAACCAAGCAGCTAAATGGTTCTATATGAATGCTGGTCAGCAAAATGTTCCTATTGTAATACGTATGATTATTGGAAGAGGTTGGGGACAGGGCGCTCAACACTCACAAAGTTTAGAATCTTTGTTTGCTCATATTCCTGGGCTCAAAGTTGTAATGCCATCAACACCTTCTGATGCAAAAGGTTTATTAATTTCAAGTATTGAAGATAATAATCCTGTTATTTTTCTAGAACACCGTTGGCTCCATAACAAAGTTGATCATGTTCCTTTAGGTGGATATAGGGTCCCTATTGGTAAAGCTAGAATTGCTCGTGAAGGAGTTGATATTACTATCATAGCTCACTCTTATATGGTTATAGAAGCAATTCATTGTGCAGATATATTAAAGACAAAAGGACTCTCAATTGAGGTGTTGGATTTACGATCTATTAGACCATTAGATGTTGAAACTATTTTGAGTTCAGTTACAAAAACTCATCGTGTACTAGTAGTCGACAATGGATGGACTTTTTGTGGCGTAAGTGCAGAAATTATATCAACAATTACTGAAAATATTTTTGACGAGCTTATTTCGGCTCCCCAGAGAGTTGGATTAAATGACTCACCAAGTCCAAGCTCAAGGGTATTGTCATCTAACTTTTATCCAAAAGCTATAACTATAGCTAAAGCAGCTTGTAATTTATTAAATATTCATCTTGATGTAGATGTATTGTTTCCAGCTAGCGAATTTCCAGATGATGTACCTAATCATAATTTTAAAGGTCCTTTTTAGGATATATTTTATGCTTCCATTATCAGATGCTGCTTCAAGAATTAAAGGCCAAGAGATGTTTCAGATTCTTGCCACAGCTCGAGAATTAGAAAGACAAGGTAAGGATATTCTCCATTTCGAGCTTGGGGACCCTGATTTTCAAACTCCAGATAATATTGTTTTAGCTGGAGCTAAAGCGCTAAGAGATGGAGACACTCACTACACGTCATCATCAGGTGTCCATGATTTAAAATTAATGGCACAAAAAGTAACGTCAAAATCTAGGGGCTTTGTTCCAGAAATTGACCAGTTGGTGGTTACCTCTGGAGCAAATGTACAAATATATTATGCGATTGCATGCACAGTAAATCCCGGTGATGAAGTAATAGTTCCAGATCCAGGTTTTGTAAGTTACTATTCAATTTTAAATTGGCTAAATGTAAAGCATGTTCCAGTTCAACTTAGAGAGGAGCTCGGTTTTACAATGAAAATAGAGGATATAGAGAAGGCAATAACTCCTCGTACTAAAATGATTATTGTAAATTCTCCAAATAATCCAACAGGTGGAATTGTTAAAAAAGAGCAATGGAAAAAAATATATGATATTGCTGTAAAATATAATTTATATATATTGAGTGATGAAATATATGCTCGCATGGTCTATTCTGATTCTGAAAAGTTTTTTTCACCTTCCGAATTTGATCATTGTAAAACTAACACAATTATAGTAAATGGTTTTTCAAAGGCATACGCAATGACTGGTTGGAGATTAGGAGTATTGACTGCTCCAATTCATGTTGCTGAAAGAGTTGCATTACTCCAGGAAACACAACTTTCTTGTGTACCTGGCTTTATTCAACAAGCTGGAATAGAAGCACTCAGTGATAGAAGCACTCCATACGTAAAAAAAATGTTGGAGGAGTATAGGAAAAGAAGAGATAGAATGGTTGAAGGGCTAAATAGTATTTCTGGTATTACTTGTTCTATGCCTGAAGGCGCCTTTTATGTATTTCCAAATATAATTGAAACTGGATATAAAAGTCGTGAGTTGGCAAATGATTTGTTGATACATGCAGGAATTGCATGCGCACCAGGGCCAGTATTTGGACCACATGGAGAAGGATATCTTAGGTTCTGTTACGTAAATTCAATAGAGAATATAGAAAAAATGCTTGAAAGATTAAATAAATTTCTTTCAGCAAGAAAATAACAATTTTTTTTAGGACTTTTATGAAACTATCTGACTATATAGCAAATTTTATAGCAAAACGAACTCAACATGCTTTTGTTGGCAATGGGGGGTCAGTTGTCCATATTTTGGATAGCTTGAATAAACATGATGATTTTAATCTTATTCCTTTTGTTAATGAGCAGGGAGCTTCTTTAGCTGCAGAAGCATATTACAGAGTTACAAAGAAGCCAGGAGTTGCTATTGCAACAAGCGGGCCAGGTTTTGTTAATTTAATTCAAGGTATTGCCTGTGCTTATTATGATTCAATTCCTGCTGTATTTATTACAGGACAAGTCGTTACTAAAGACTTAAAAAAAGAAAGAAAATCAAGACAAGTTGGTTTTCAAGAAATGGAGGTTGTGGAATCTGTTAAAGGCTATACTAAATATGCGGTTTGCTTAACAGAGCCTAAAAATATTAGGTACGAACTAGAGCGATTATGGTGGGAAGCTGAAAATGGACGACCTGGTCCAGTAGTTCTTGATTTACCAGATGATATGGCAAGAGCTGAAATTAACCCAGGAGATTTAGTTGGCTTTAATCCTTCAAAAACTATACCAAATAAAATACTAAGTGATTTAAATATTGATAGTATAAAAAAAGCATTAAAAAATGCAAAGCGCCCATTAATTGTTGTGGGTTCAGGTGTTAAGCTTTCAAATCAAGAAGAACAGGCGATTAAATTTATTCAAATGCTCAATATTCCTTTTGTAACTACTTGGTCTACAGTTGATATGTTTACTTCTAGCTTCAATAATTTGATAGGAAGTTTTGGTGTTTCCTCAAATCGCCCAGGTAATTTTGCAGTTCAAAGTTGTGATTTGCTTATTAGTCTTGGATCAAGACTAGACACGCATATGACAGGTGCCAATGCATCAAAATTTGCTACCAAATCTTATAAGATTATGGTCGATATTGATCAATCTGAGATTGAAAAAGAAAATGGTCTAAAAATAGATCTTCCAATTAATATTAATTTAACTGAATTTTTTGATAGGATCTTAGATATTAAATTTATTACTGGTGATATCTCTGAGTGGAAAAATAGAATTAAGCTTTGGAAAGAAAAGTACCCTATCTGTCAGCCAGAATACTTTGTTGCAAAAGATTATGTAGACCCTTATGTATTTATGGACTCTTTGTCTAAATTCACAAAAAAAGATAGTGTAATAATTCCTGATGCAGGTGGAAACCTTACATGGACAATGCAAGGTTATGAGCCAAGGGTTAAACAAACAATATTTTCAGCTTTTAACCATTCTCCAATGGGGTATGCTTTTCCTGCATCCATTGGTGTTAAATTAGCCAGACCTGAATGTGAGGTTATTTGCATCACTGGTGATGGTGGATTAAATATGAATCTTCAAGAGCTTGGAACTGTTGCGTTACAAAACTTGCCAATTAAAATATTTATTCTTAATAATGAAGAATATGGAATTATTAAGCAAACCCAATCAACTTGGCTAGACTCTAATTATGTTTGCTCAGATATTGCTTCTGGGGTCGCATGCCCAGATTTCCTTAGAATTGCTGAGGCTTATGACATTAAGACAGTTGATATAAGTAGTCATGAAAAATTAAATGAAATAATGCAATATGTTTTATCTTATGATGATGGGCCTATTGTCTGTAATGTTAAAATCAAATCTAATCAAGAAATTTTACCTAAATTATCTTCTGGAAGGCCCCTTGAAGATATGTACCCGCACTTATCGGAAAATGAGATGAAAGAAAATATGAATTTTTTAAGTTAGCTTTTTGTTTCTTTTAAATTAAAATGTATAAAATAAACTTATTATTTATTTAATGATTAGTAAATAGAGATTATTTTAATAAGTTAAATGATTTTCTAAATAATATATATAAGGATAATATAATTTATGAATGGTGTCTCTCTTGAATTTGTCAATATACCCACGCCCCTTCCATCATCTTCATCTACTTGGATAAGCTCTTCAGAAGAAGAGAGGATTAATTTAATTAAGTCTTTATTAAAAAATTTTTCTGAATTAGAAAAAATTGAAATAAGAGGCGCCTTAAACAACGGTCAAGTTTCAGTTGAAATAAATGAAACAACGGATGCAAGTGAGCGAGGCTCTCTTCTATTAGATATTGAGGCTATTTTAAAAAAAGAATTAGATAATGGAATTTCTATATGGCATATTCCTATTGGTGATAAAAATTCACTTAGAAATTTGCGTGGTATTGAAGTAGTAATAAAGGAGGATACGAAATGAGTAAATCAGTAATGACAAATGAAGGTGAACTTATACTTGATTCAGACAAACTTTCATATCATATGGAGCGTGTTAACGCTTGGGAGTCTGGAGATAGAATTGCGCCAGTATCAGTCGATATGGCTTTAACTAGGGCTTGTGGCTCAATGTGTTCATTTTGTTATGCGATGGTTCAAGAGCCGCAAAGTAGGAATGGAATTAAAACTGATCATGCCCTCCATTTATTGGATGATTTTGCAGAGGTTGGTGTTAAAGCAGTTTCTTTAGTTTCTGATGGAGAAAGTACTCTTTCAAAAGCATATGTTCCCTTTATTGAGCATGCTTCAGATCTTGGTATTGATATAGGAAATGCCACTAATGGGTGGTTATTTGGCCCCGAAAAAAGTGAGCGTGTATTACCTCATATGAAATGGATAAGATTTACAGTTGCTGCAGGAACTCCATCCAGATATGCAGAAATTATGTATAAGGGAAAAGAACACACTGAAGTTTTTGATAAAGCGATGGCAAATATAAGTCATGCAGTTGCATTTAAGAAAAAACATAACCTTGATGTGACCATTGGTATTCAAATGGTTTTAATGCCTGAATTTGTTGATGAGATTATTCCTTTTGCTCAGCTAGGTTTAGATTTAGGTGCTGACTACGCTGTAATAAAACATTGTTCAGATGACGAGAATGCTACTCTAGGTGTTGATTATAGCAAGTATGCTGCAATGTATGGTCTTCTTAAAGAGGCAGAGGATATGAGTACAGATAAAACAAAAATAATTGTTAAATGGGACAAGCTTGATGCTGATGGGGAGCATACTTATAGTAGATTTTATGGCCCTGCTTTTTTACTTCAAATTAGTGGTAGTGGTTTAGTGGCACCCTCTGGAATGTTTTTTAATGCCCGTCATTCGAAACTTCACATAGGGGATTTTACTACTGAGCGTTTTATTGATATATTTAATTCAGATCGATACTGGAGAGCAATGAATTACATTGCTTCTCCTGCTTTTGATTCCAAATCACATATGGGCGCATTATCTATTCAACACTATGTAAGTACCTCACTTGATAACCATGTTAAAGGGATTAAAAAGATTACACCCTCTACTTCAAGTGAAAAACCATTACATGTAAACTTTTTATAGATTTTAAAAATTATATTGACTTCTAATCAAGAAGCAAATACTATAGATTTGCATTACTCTTAAATTAGTATTGAAAATATAGTAATTGAACTGTAACTTTGGAGTATTTATTTTTTTAATTCTTACATATTAAACTCCTGTTCTAAATGAAATCACCGATACTTTTCATAATATTTAATAGGCCAAATGAAGCTAAGATTGTTTTTGAGGCTATTAGAAGAGCAAAGCCTCCAAAACTCTATATCTCTGCTGATGGGCCAAGACAAGGTAATATTAATGATGCTAACCTTTGCGCTTTGACACGCCTAATAGAAAAAGATATTGACTGGGAGTGCAAAGTCTTTATAAATTATTATGATGATAATATTGGCGTAGATCCAGGTGTTATTAGTGCTATTGATTGGTTTTTTAGTAAGGAGGATGAAGGCATTATTCTAGAAGATGACTGCCTTCCAGATAATTCTTTTTTTGAATTTTGTGATGATATGTTGGAAAAATATCGAGATGATAAGAAGATATTTATGATTTCAGGAAATAACTTTCAAGAACCAATTAGAGGAGCTGAGGCAAGTTATGGCTTTTCAATTTACACCCATACTTGGGGTTGGGCTTCATGGAGGAGGTCTTGGGTAAATCAAGATATTAATCTTGACTCTTGGCCTCAATGTAAAAAATCTGGAATGCTTGATTCCCTCCATAAAAGTAGAAATATAAAGTTATTTTGGACCAATTTATTTGAAAATATTTATCTTAAAAAGCATAAAGGGGCTAGTTGGGATTATAAGTTTTTATTCTCATGCTGGAAAGATAGTAGCCTTAATATTATCCCAAGCGTAAACCTTATCTCAAATATTGGTCATGGAAAGAACTCAACACATACTAAAGATAAAGATTCAATATATGCTAATAGAAAAACATCTTCTCTAACATGGCCCCTCAAACACCCTTTGATAGTTCAAAGAAATTACCTAGCTGATGAGCAAGATGGTTTAAATGAATATATAAAAAGAACTTTTTTAGATAAGGTTCTTTTTTATATCTTTAGGCCACTAAAGTTAATTAGAGTAATTGGTATAATTCTTAAAAAAAATGATAGTTCTTGATAACCAAAATGATTGTAAAAACATTATCTGAGTGTATCAACTCGGCAGATTTATTTGATACTATTTTTTTAAGAAATAGTTATGGAAGGGATTTTATTTTCTTTCATTATAACTCGCTTGGACTTGGAAACCTCTTAGTTGGACATGCTGGGGCGCATTCAATAATACAATTATCAGAGCCTAAAAAGATTTTATCTTTTCCTAAAAATAGAATACAAGCGAAATTAGTCTTTTATAGAAACCCATTGAGATGGTTAGCCAGAAGTGAATTTGGTATTGATAAGCTTGGTGATTTATATAATAGATATTTATTACTTAAACAGATTAAACAAGATTATAGTGACCCCTCAGTAAGTTTTATAGACAAAAAAAATAAAGTTCTTTACCTTTCAACACATATGGTTAATGATGATAGTAATTATATAAAAATTGTTTTAAAAAATATTAGTACTCTAAAAAATGATAAAGTATTAATGAGGCATTTTAATGTGGATTTTTCTAAGGGAGCTAGTAAAAAAAATCCTACACATGTTTTGAATATTGGCCTTCACTTAAGACGTGGGGATTTTTTAGTTTCAAACACTAATGAAATTGATGCCAATTCATCTCCATCAATAGAAGCAGTGATAGAGGTCTTAAATCTTTTTAAGAATTGTAAAAATGCAAATGTAGCTATTTATAGTGATCAATCGAAAAAAATCACAAAAGATATAATTAAAAATCACCTACCAAAATTTTTTAATTATAAAGTTTTTAATCCAATGGCAAAAGGTGCCAGTGTTATTAATGATATGGTTTTAAATGATGTTTTGATACAGTCTAATTCAACGCTATCAACTTGGTCTGGAATGATTTCAGGACAAGTATCTCCATTTATTGGAGATGGGACCCCATGGAAAGTGCATAGTGAGTTAAATAATTTCGTAAGATCAGATGGAAATTTCTCTCATGATTTAGTTGCTATCATTAATAGTAAATTTGACTCAAAAAACTTAGCTGATAAAGCTTAAAGAATATCGAATTATACTAATAGATAAAATTTACTAGAAAATACATTATTCAATTATTACTATAGGGGTTTATTTAATAACTCTAATTAAAACTTGCTATATGAGATAATTATCATGTTAACGCTTGATAAACTTTAGGTGACTAAATTTTATTTATTTATTTATGAAAAAGGACACAGAGTTATTATGAATTGGGAAAATAAAAATGTATTAATTACTGGAATGGCTGGCTTTCTTGCACCTCATATCGCTAAAATTCTTTTAAAGAGTAACGCTAATATTGTTGGGTGTGTTCATGATTTAAAGAAAAATTCTTTTTGTGAAATGGAGGGGATTGACAAAAAGATTTCTATTGCAGAGGTTGATATAAATAATATTGATCGAATTAAAGAGGTTTTAGCTAATTATGAGATTGATTATATTTTTCATTGTGCTGCTAATTCAATTGTTAAATCATGTGTAAAAGACCCTATAGGTGCTTTCAAGACTAATATCATTGGAACTGCTAATATTTTAGAGGCTGCAAGATTAATTGGAGGTGTACACGGTATTATGTGTATGGAGAGTGATAAGTCATATGGCTCTTTTGATAAAAATGACTTGCCATACCTGGAAGATCACCCAATTAAACCTGTTAATGTTTATGAAGTCTCTAAAGCATGCTCAGGACTAATAGCAAATGCGTATTCAAACAATTATGGTTTGTCAGTATTTACTGTTCGTGCTGCTAACCTTTATGGTCCAGGTGATAATAATCTTTCAAGAATTATTCCTGGATCTATATTAAGAATCTTAAATGGAAATAGCCCTTTTTTGTACTCTGGAGTTGCAAGCTATGTTAGGGAGTTTTTATACGTCGAGGATGCTTCAAAAGCGATTGTTAAGTTAATGGAGAGGATAGATGTGTCTAAATCAAATGTATTTAATATTGGCTCCAACAGTATTCATAGAATTGATGAGCTAATGGATATTATTGTTGATAAATTTCCTTCAAAAATCAAAATTAATTTAGTTGATAAAGACCCACTTTTTAAAGAAATCGAGGAACAATATGTAGATTATTCTAAATTGATGAAAATTGTCCCAGAGTTTTCTCCAAGATCTTTTGAAGCGGGTTTAGATCCAACTATTGAATGGTATAGAGCTCATTTTAAAAGTATGGCCATTCCTTCATAATTTTCAATTGTTTTAAATTGTGCTGATTATTAAGGCTCTTTTATGAATATTATAATCATTACAAATAGCCGTAAAGATGTTGTAAAGCTCGTTAAGAAATATTATAAGACTGATGCTATGTTTTTTTTATATAGTGATAGTTCTGAATTTCATTCTGAGGCTAAAGAAATATCAATTACATATGGCGTGACAATAAATGTTAGTTTTTATACTAATTATGATAACGTTGAAGAAGTATGGGAAAAATATTATTTATATACTGAGAAAATTAATGAGTGGTCACGAAATATTCATAAGAATTTGAATTTACCACCATCTCTTTTTCATTGGGCATTAAACAATGAAGGCTGGAATTCTTCGGTAATTTTTAATTCACTATTAACTTCTAAATTTTTAAGGGGTGTCTTAGATATTCCTGGCAATTCAAAAGTTTATATTAGAAATGATTTCCTGGAGTATAAAGATACTGAGCTTATTCTAAGCTCATTATGTAAAGACAGAAAGGAAGTAACTGTTTCTATTCTAGGACCAATTTTCCCCTACTATTCTAAGTTATTTTTAATTTATTCTAGAGCAGTATTACATATTTTAAAAATCATTTTTAATTCAACTATTCACAAATTTGCCTCACCTCAACCTAAACCAAAATCATTTAATAATTTTTGTGTATTTCATTATGTTGGTGCTTCATTCTCGAGGATTGAAGGAGAGTTGTCATATTTTGAAAAAGTCTATGAAAAAGGGTTGCCTGTATTGGTTTTAACGGAAAACTGTAGTATATTCCCATTAAGATATAATCAAAAAAAAATTAAAATTACGCGTATAGAGTCATGGTTAAAGTTATCCATGGTTTTAAAATCCTTAAAACTCAGCTTCCAATCTTTTAGATTAATTTTTTCAAATGTAAGTCAAATTACAGGGTTCATTAAAGAAAGGGAAATTGGTTTAATGATTAAACACTACCTTTTAATCTCATCTCTAAATTATTATCCTCGTAACTTGTTAAGTCACCTTATGTTAAGTGAATTTACAAAAAATAATAAAATATCATTGTTTAGGATACCAGGCTTATCTAATATCTCTGGTTTATTAGATTGTGATGTAATAAGTAAAAACAAAGATATACAGATTTTTTCTGGACTTACTAAGCATAATACAATGAGTGTTTTTAGGACTAAAGAAAAATTTGAAATAGATGTGGCTGCAAAATATAATGTGCTTGTATTTATAGAAGAAAAATACAAAAATAATTTTACAACTCAAGGTGTTAAAAGAAATAATATAGAATTTTTTTATTCACAAATATTAAGTTCACAGGCTGAATTAAAAATTGAAATGCCACTTAAAGATTCAATTTTGAAAAAATTAGAAGGCAATTATGTATTGAAGATATTGGTTGATGCTACTGATCCAGGAGCACCAAGTCGTACGCCTCAAGAACATTATAATTACATGAAAGCATTTATTGATTTAGCTAAAGAAAATCCGAATGTTCTTTTCATTTTTAAACCTCATAGTGCTAATAAAAGAGAGATTTCAGAGGGTATTGTTAGGAGGAATATGCAAGATAATATCGTTCTTCTTAATAAACATCTTGCTGGAGTTTATTTTTTTAAATATGCAGATCTTTTTTGTAGTAGGTCTTCTACTATGATGTATAACGCTGTAGCTTCAAAAATACCTTGTCTAGGAGTTAAGTTAGAAGGATTAATTTATGATGTTATTACTGAGAAAAATTTTAAATTCGCCTATTCGGTCAAAGAGCTGAGGAGTATTATTATTAGTTTGATTGGTGATCAAAATTATTGCGATGAATGGCTGGGATCAGTCATTAAATATCAAGATGAAAAATTTGAAATAGACAAAATGAATGTTGACATTAATTTAATTGATACTGAAGATATAATGATTCAAGCGTTAAATGATAGGTATTTTAAAAAGGCATAAGATATGACTCAAAAGATTTTAGTGACAGGTGCATGTGGCTTTATAGGCTCGCACCTTGTAGAACTATTAGTAGTGAAAGGTTATGATGTTAAAGCCCTAGTTCAGTACAATTCATCTAACAACTGGGGCTGGTTAGATGATTCACAGTACAAAGATGAGGTTGAAATATTAACTGGTGATATAAGGGATCCTCACTATTGTAAATATATTTTAAATGATGTTGATGTGGTTTTTCATCTCGCAGCTTTAATTGCTATACCATATTCATATGTTGCACCAGATAGCTATATTGAAACTAATGTCAAAGGCACTTTAAATATTTGTCAAGCTGCGAAAGAAATTGGTAATATTAGAGTGATCACTACTTCAACAAGTGAAGTTTATGGCACCGCACAATACGTTCCTATTGATGAAAATCATCCTCTTCAAGCTCAATCACCTTATAGTGCTTCAAAAATTGCAGCAGATGCTATGGCTATGAGCTTTTATAACTCTTTTAATCTTCCTGTTACAGTTGCGCGTCCTTTCAATACTTATGGTCCAAGACAATCAGCTCGAGCTGTAATACCAACAATTATTACCCAAATTGCAAATGGTATTACAGAAATTAAACTTGGAGATGTTTCGCCGACAAGGGATTTTAACTATGTTGAGGATACTTGTAGAGGTTTAATAGCTATTATGGAAAGTGAAAATACAATAGGGGAAACAATTAATATTGGTTCTAATTTTGAAATTAGTATAGGTGATACATTGAAAATTATAAAAAAACTTATGTTAAGCGACGTCCGTTTTGTTTCTGATGAGCAAAGAATTCGTCCAGAAAAATCAGAGGTTTTCCGTCTTTGGTGTGATAACTCTAAAATTAAAAAAATGACAGGATTTGAGCCAAAGTTTGACATTGAAAGTGGACTAAAGTTAACCATAGATTGGCTGACTATGCCTGAAAATCTTAGAAAATATAAATCAAATATCTATAATGTGTGATGATCTTATAAAGTTCATTAGAGAGCTATATAATTCAAATGATTTTATTCCATTGCATGCGCCAAGGTTTAATGGAAATGAGAAAAAATATTTAGAGGATACTATTGATTCTACTTTTGTTTCCTCAGTAGGTAAATATGTAGAAGATTTTGAGCTCAAAGTTTGTGAATATACTGGAAGCAAATTCGCAATTGCTACGGTTAATGGAACATCTGCGCTTCATTCTTCTCTTAGATTAGCATCAGTTGAGCAAGGTACTGAAGTTATTACTCAATCATTGACATTTGTGGCTACATCCAACGCAATTCGGTATTGCGGTGCTAAACCTATATTTATTGATGTTAATCCTTTAACTCTAGGTTTATGCCCAGTTAGTCTAGAAACTTTTCTTGATGAACGGTGCGAGTCAAGAAATGATGGCTTCTGCTGGAATAAAGCGAGTGGGAGAAAAATTGCAGCATGTATAGTGATGCATACTTTTGGTTTTCCTGCAGAGCTGGATAAAATTAAAATAATCTGTAATCGTTATAATATAAAGTTAATTGAAGATGCTGCAGGCTCTATGGGTAGCTTGTATAAAAATGTGCATGTAGGGAATGTTGGACATTTATCTATTTTAAGTTTTAATGGTAATAAAATTATCACTACTGGAGGAGGGGGTATTATTCTTACAAATAACGAAGATCTTGCTAAAAAAGCTAAACACATTACAACCACCTCTAAAGTTAACCACCCCTGGAAAATTGAGCATGATGAAGTAGGATATAATTATAGAATGCCAAATCTTAATGCATCATTGGGTATTGCACAAATGGAATCACTACCAGCTTATCTTAAGAATAAAAGAGATATAGCTGGACAATATAATAAATGGTGTGGAGAGAATGATGTTCAATTTATGATTGAACCTAAAAACACTAAATCAAATTATTGGTTAAATACTATTGTGACAATTGATAAAAAACAAAGAGACTCTGTATTATTGGCAACAAATAATGCTAATGTCATGACAAGACCAGCATGGACTCCAATGCATAATTTATCGATAAATAGTGACTGTGAATCTTCTGACTTGACAAATACAGAATGGCTTGCTGACAGAATTGTAAACCTCCCAAGCTCGCCAAATATTTAAACTTATTGACCAAGGATAAGACTTACCAATGCCCAATAAAATTCTTTAAGGAAGTACTGTGAAAAAACCATATATTATTGCTGAGGCTGGGGTAAATCATAACGGTGATTCTGATATTGCATTTCAGTTAGTTGATATTGCAATTCAAGCTGGTGCTGATGCAGTAAAATTTCAAACTTTTAGAGCAGATAAACTTGTAATTCCTTCTGCGCCTAAAGCTAAATATCAAAAAAAAGCAACAAATAAAAATGAGTCCCAGTTTGATATGTTGAAAAAGTTGGAACTACCTCAAAAAGTTGTGAAAGAGCTCATGTCTTATTGCCAAATTAAAAATATTGATTTTTTATCAACTGCTTTTGATTCTGAAAGTCTTGATTTTTTGGTAGAAGATTTAGGCCTCAATATGCTCAAGATTTCATCTGGTGATATAACAAATGGCCCATTCTTACTTGAGCATGCATCAAAAGATATTGATTTAATTATTTCAACAGGAATGGCAACTTTGGATGAGGTCGAGGAGGCATTAGGGGTTGTGGCTTTTGGTTTAATCAATGGATATAGTAAAACACCATCTAAGACTTCTTTTGATGAGGCGTTTTCATCTGATTTGGGTAAAAAGCTTTTAAAAGAAAAAGTGACATTGTTACATTGCACATCTGAATATCCTGCCCCATTTGAGGATATAAACCTTAGGGCAATGAAAACCATGAGTGACAAATTTGGTTTAAAAGTTGGATACTCTGATCATAGCAAAGGAAATTTAGTTCCAATTATGGCTTCATCTTTGGGCGCTTCAATTATAGAAAAACACTTTACAATTGATAAAAATTTGCCTGGTCCAGATCATCAAGCATCATTGACTCCTTCTGAATTAGAAGAGATGATCAAGGCTATTAAAAATGTAATCGAAGTAATGGGTGATGGTTTCAAAACTCCAAAACCATCTGAAATAGATAACAAAGCTATTTCTAGAAAAAGTTTGGTAGCCGCAAGTAAGATAAAAAAAGGTGATTTAATATCTGAGTCTAATTTAACAATAAAGCGTCCAGGGACAGGTATTAGTCCTATGAAGTATTGGGATATTTTAAATTCTAAAAGCTTGGATGATTTTGATACCGATCAGGTTATTCTTTGAATAAAAACTTATCTAAACCTTTAATTATAATGGGAGCTGGAGGTCATGCAAAAGTTATTATTGACATGCTGGACCTTATGGGCACTGAAATTCTTGGACTTTTAACGCCCGATCTTAAAGCGGGCGATGTTTTTTGTAATTTGAAAATTTTAGGCGATGATTCCTATATACATAATTTTAAAAATGATGAAGTATTCTTAATTAATGGAATAGGCTCCCTTCCTAATAAAAAAGATCGCTGGAAAGTAGCTTTAAAGATGAGAAATGAGGGTTATCAGTTTGCATCAGTAATACATCCAAAAGCAATAATAGCGTCTGATATTGAGTTGGATGAGGGAGTTCAAATAATGGCTGGTGTGGTAATTCAATCTGGATCTAAAATAGGTAAAGATACAATTATTAATACTGGTGTTTTAATAGATCATGATTGTAATATTGCAGAAAATTGCCATTTAGCTCCTGGCTCTTCTTTATGTGGTGGAGTTGAAATAGGTGCTAATACACATATTGGTGCCGGGTCAACTGTTACGGAGTATGTGTCAATTGGACTAAATTGCTCTATTAATGCTGGTTCATTAGTAGTTAAGAAAGTCCAAGATAATAGCTTATTTAAGCAGCCATTCGAGACAGTTATTAAGTTCAAATAAATTAAAGTAAATTATGGAAAAATGGAAAAAAATAATTTTGAGAGCTAATGATTCTATTGAATTAGCAATTAAAGTATTAACTAAGCAAGCGCTCCAAATAATAATGGTGTCAGATGATGGAGGTGTTCTAATAGGGACAGTTACTGATGGTGATATTAGACGAGCATTGATTAAACATTTAGATATGGCTACCAGCTTAGATAAAGTTATGAATAAAAGCCCATTTTCTGCAAATTTTTTGGACAATAAAGATAAGGTTCTAAGGGCGATGCAAAAAAAAGGGTTATTGCATATGCCAATTACTGATCATAATAGAGTTATAGTTGGCCTTGAAACGCTTCAAGACTTAATTAACAAGCCTAAATATGATAATCCTGTTGTTCTCATGGCAGGTGGATTTGGGAAAAGGCTAAACCCTTTAACAAATGAGACTCCAAAACCACTTCTAAATGTTGGTACTAAGCCAATAATGGAAACTATTATTGAGCAGTTTATTAACAGTGGCTTTCATAATTTCTTTATATCAACTCACTATAAAGCAGAAATGGTTAGTAATTACTTTAGTGATGGAAGTAATTGGGGTGTGTCGATTCAATATATTCATGAAGAAAAGCCATTGGGCACAGCAGGTTCTTTGGGTTTACTGCCTAGCAACTTAAGTGACCTACCCATAATAATGATGAATGGGGACATACTAACAAAATTAAATTTTGATAATCTTCTTAATTTTCATATCCAGTCAGATTCAATTGCTACTCTTTGCTCTAGGGAGTATGATTTTCAAATTCCTTATGGCGTCATTGATGCAGATGAAAATGTTGTAAAAAGTATTGTCGAAAAGCCAATCCAAAAGTTTTTTGTAAACGCTGGAATTTATGTTCTTAATTCTAGTGTTTACAATAAGCTAGATGGAGTGACCAATATTGATATGCCTAAATTATTAAACAATCAAGTTAAATTAAATAAAAAAGTTAGTACTTTTCCAATACATGAATACTGGATTGATATTGGACACATGGAAGACTATGAAAGGGCGAATAATGAAATAACCAATTTATTTAATAATTAATGAGCAATATCTGTAATTCAGTTGAGAGAATTTTAATAATTGGCTTGGGCTCAATAGGCAAACGACACGCAAGAATAATTAAAGAGCTTTTCCCCGAAATTAAAATAATTGCCTTGCGGCATAAGATCTTTGATTCCAGTGATGTTGATTCTTTGGGGCTTTATGATTGTGTAGATAGTATTGAAAAAGCAATGCTTTTAAATCCTGATGCAGCTATAGTTGCAAACCCATCTTCTCTGCGCCTAAATATTATGAAATCATTAGCAAATGCTGGAGTTCACATATTGGCTGAGAAGCCAATTTCTGCGACTACAGATGGAATTCAAGATTTAATTAATTTGTGTAGTGCTAAAGGAGTTGTTTTAATGACTGGATATAATTTAAGATTCTTGCCTTCATTAATAAAGTTTAGAGAGCAGATTCAAACTGGAAAAGTTGGTAAAATTTTATCATTTCAAGTCGAAGTTAGTCAAAATTTACTAGATTGGAGGCCAAATATTGACTATAAAAAAACAGTGTCTTCCCAAAAAAAATTAGGTGGAGGTGTTCTGCTTGAATTGAGTCATGAAATAGACTATATAAATTGGATTTTTGGTAAAATTAAATGGGTTAAATCCCATGTATCCAGGCAAAGTGACCTTGAGATAGATGTCGAAGATCATGCGAATATTATTTTTGGCTTTAAAAATCAAGATGATTATGAAACCATTGGGCACTTAAATATGAATTTTTATCAATATGATCCTTCAAGAAATTGTAAAGTAGTTGGAGACAGAGGAACTCTTCTGTGGGATGGATTATCTGGTGAAATTAAATTTTATGGGAGAACAGAAAAAAAATGGAAAACAGTTTTTTCATCATCTCCAACAAGAGATTTTACTTATACTAGCGAAATTCAAAACTTTTTAACTGCAATTAATTCAAATGAAGAGCCTTTAGTTTCTGGAGATGATGGGTTATTGACACTTCAAGTAATAAATGCAATCCACCAATCTAGTGAGCAAGAAAAAATTATTTATCTTTAATTTTTTAATAATTTGATGAAATATATAGTAATAATTTGTGCGAGAGGAGGGTCAAAAGGACTTCCAGATAAAAATATAAAGCCTATAGGAGGGGTTCCTCTTGTTGCTAGATCTATTCTTGTGGCAAAAAAGATTAAAAATGTTTCAAGGATTATTGTCTCAACTGATTCTTTGAAGGTTGCGGAGATTGCTAAAGAATATGGAGCTGAAGTCCCCTTTATGAGGCCTAGCTATTTGGCAAAAGATGCTGCTGCTGAATGGAAGGTTTGGCAGCATGCAATTAGTTTTTTAGAGGGTGAGGGTGAAATATTCGATGGCTTAATTAGTCTTCCACCCACCTCGCCCTTAAGAAGTTTTATAGATGTAGAAAAATGCATTGATGAATTTGAAAAAGGTGGTGTTGATGTTGTTATAACATCAACGGTTTCTAACAGAAGTCCATACTTTAATATGGTGGTTGCAGATGAAAATGGCTATTGTAATTTAGTTAATCCAGGTAAAAAAATCTACCGACGTCAAGATTCCCCACTAATTTATGACATGACAACAGTCGCTTATGTTGCAAGACCCTTATTTGTAAAGAAGTATAATAGTCTTTTTGAAGGAAAAATCAAACAAGTTCAAATTCCAATCGAAAGGGCAGTAGATATTGATAATCAGTTAGACTTCGATTTTGTTGAATTTCTTTATCTTAAAAAAAATAATGAAAAATATTAGTCAATTAATGAGTATGCGTAATCGAAAAGTATTAATTACTGGAGCTTGCGGGGCCTTGGGAAGAACTTTTGCAGAAACAATTTCTGAACTGGGTGGGGATTTAATTTTAGTAGATCACCCTGATGTTGATTTTGAAGAGTTAATTGAAACACTAAGAAAATTTGATAATAATTTTATTTGCTTGCATTGCGATCTTGAGAGTGAAATGGATCGTAAAGATTTAGTTAAAAAAATTAATTCTTACAATGCACCTTTAAATGTTTTGGTTAATAATGCAGCTTTTGGTGGGACGACTAAATTAGATGGTTGGGTAACTAGGTTTGAAGATCAAAGCTTAGATTCATGGAGAAGAGCATTCGAAGTTAATTTAACTGCAGCTTTTGATTTTGCAAAGGAACTATCTCCATTATTGCGAGCAAGCGGAAATGGCTCAATTATTAATATAGCCTCTATTTATGGGGTTAATGGTGCTGATTTATCGCTTTATGAAGACACAGAAATGGGTAATCCAGCAGCTTATGCTGCTTCTAAAGGAGGGCTTATTCAGCTAACACGATGGCTTTCTACAGTTCTAGCTCCAGAGATAAGAGTCAATTCGATTTCACCTGGAGGTGTTTTTCGAAATCAGCCAAAAATTTTTGTAGACCGGTATAAGTCTAAAACCCCCTTAAATCGTATGGCTACAGAGGAAGATTTTAAAGGCATTATTGCCTATTTATCGAGTGATTTATCTTCTTACGTAACTGGGGAAAACATCCTTGTTGATGGTGGGTTTACTGCCTGGTAAGTTTTATAAATTGGAACAATAACTCAAGTTTTATTTTTATTTGCATTATGCAATTAATCTTTGCATTTTAGGAATTATGAATCATGTTAATTAATACTATTTTTAATAAAATTAATCAGATTAAATCAACTGGCTTATTTTTTGTTAGTCCTCATCCATATTCAGTGGGAAATAATTCAGAGCAGCTTCATTTTGCTTTAATGAAGGCTGCTGATGAAGGAAAAAAAGTCTATATATTATTTCCTTTTGATATTCATTTTTTGTTTAGGAGGAGGTTAACAAATCATGCTTTATTCAATATTAGGTCTGATTTAATTTATCTTCAGAATCCACTACTAAAATTCGTATCAAGGTTACTTGTTTCGTTGTTAATTTTTCCAGCTAGATTTTATGATTTATTGATTGGAATATTTGGTTATTCATTGTCAGAATTTCAAGTAATTCCTAGCGTAGGAACTATCTCTATATGGTTAAAAAAAGACCATGCTTCTGAATTTTCTTGGGAAAGGCTTAATGAGTATCAATGGAGTCAAAGAACAGATCAAAATTTTGAATTTCAATTCCCCCTCAAGGATGATAAAAAAGCCAATAAAAGCATGCTTAAACTTGGCATATCTAAAGTTTCATGGTTTGTATGTTTGCATGTTCGTGAATCTGGATTTAGAAATGATGCTGGGAAAAGAGAGTATCGTAATGCAAATATAGAAAAATATATTCCAGCAATAAAAGAAATAACAAGGCTTGGCGGAATAGTAGTAAGACTGGGCGATAAAACAATGAAACCATTGCCTCCTATGGATAATGTAATAGATTACCCCTTTACAGACTCTAAGAGTGATCTAATGGATATCTACCTGATAAAACATTGCAGGTTTTATATTTCAGCTCCTTCTGGTATATATGATACAGCGGCTTTGTTTGGTAAAAAAATACTTATGATTAATACTCATATGTGGGTTTATGGTTATCCATTGCAAGTTCATGATAGAGGAATTCTTCAGCATGTGTATTCTTTGAAGAAAAAACGTTTTTTGACACTTAAAGAAAGAATATCATCAGATTGGAATATGCAGAATCTATGGGGTGATATTGAGAAAGATTATATTCTATTTGAAAACTCATCTGACGATATTAAAAATGCTGTAATTGAGTATATTCATAACTTAGATCAAAATAATTTTTTGATGAGTAAGGCCCAAAATATAATTAATAGCAGAAGAATAGACAAAGGAAAAAATATTCTTGATTTAAAACACTTAGCGCCTTTAGGAGTATTATCTGATGAACTCCAAATTTTTGCAAAATATCGATTAGCTTCTAAATTTTATTCTTCAAAAGGCTCAATTTCTAATTCTTTTGTAGAAAAATACTGGAATGAACAGTATTTACCATCTGATGATGATATCAAAAAATTGAAAACAATAAGGTCAAGTTAGTCATGAGTACCAAAAGAATAAATAGTGACCTGGATGTCGAAAGTAAGTTTTTGAAAATTTTTCTTTCACAAGAAAAGGTCCCCAATAAAGAAAATTATTCTGATGAAATATGGCCAAAGATTTCAGTTGTGATGCCGTCATTCAATCATGAAAAGTATATTGAGCGCTCAATACTCTCGGTAATAAATCAAGGCTATCCTAATTTAGAATTCATAATAATTGACGGCAAGTCAACTGACACAACTTGTTTAATAATAGAAAAATATAAGAAGTATATTAGTTTTTTTAGATCAAAAGAAGACAAAGGACAAAGTGATGCTTTAAATTATGGCTTTTCAAAGAGTACTGGGGATATTTTTGCGTGGTTAAATTCTGATGACGTATATTTGCCAGGGGCATTATTTTCTGCAGCAAAAGCTTTTCAAAATAATAAGAATGCAAGGATAGTTTATGGAGATTGGTGGTCTATAGATTCGCTTGATAATGTACTTAATTTAAACTATGCATTTGATTTTAGTGTTAATCATTTTATATATGAAGGCTTTCATTTAAACTCACAGGCAATGTTCTGGCGAAAAAGTGTCCATAAAAATTTTGGCGAATTTGATATTAACCTTCATAAAACGATGGACTATGACATGATTTTACGTTTTGGAATGAATGAAGGAAGTAGTAAATTTCATAGACTGCCTGTCGTTTTGGCTTGCTTTAGAAGACATATAGAGCAAAAATCACAAGATGAAAATGATCCTACTATTTTAGAGGAGCAAAAAAAAACTGCTAAAAAACATAATATATATAATATGAAATATGGAATCTTTAAGCCTATTTATAGGCTTTTTTATAGATTTAGAAGGGCATGGTGGTATATGAAGCGAGGCGGTTTAGACTTTACATTAAAGCAAATTTATAAATAAGTTATAAATGTCATATATGATATTAATTATTGGGGCTTGCTAGTGCAAAAACAATTTAAGTATGAGTTTTTAATCCCAATTATCGTTATCTTATTAAGGTTTTTTCCTTATCCATTTGGAATATTTAGTTATTTAATTATTGCAATTTATGCATTATTAGGCCCTTCACAGGCGATTAAAGCATTACTCTTAGCATGTTTTTTAAGTCAGCTTAATTTTTTTGTGTTTCCAGATGTTGTTACTTATGCAAGTGGTCCGTCATCTGAAGGACAATATTTGGTGATGTTCACCGTTCTTTCATATTGTGCAGTCAAGTTTTTTTTTCAACGAGCTTTTATATTAAATGGACCAATTATTATTACACTTTCTTTGGGATTATTCTATATTGTGCACTCAATACTTTTTAGTCAGATTGTAGATATTTCACTTCTAAAAGTTGCGTTATGGACTCTTGTAATGACTTCTTTAATTTACTTGTGGAGTTCATTGTCATTTGATGAGCATAATATCCTATCTAATGAAATATTTCTGTGGATTGGAATTGTAGTTTTTTTAAGTTCTCCTTTAATTTTTATGTCTCAGGGCATTGCAAGAAATCATAATGACTTTCAAGGACTTTTCAATGGCTCCCAGGTACTAGGAATAGTTTGTGCAGTTCTATTGGCATTCCATCTTGGTAATATTTTTTCAAAAAAATATCCATCATTCAAAGTTTTACTATTCGTAATATTTGTTAGTTACATAATTTTCATTAGTGGCTCAAGGACTGCAATCGTTGCCCTTTATTTTTCAGTCATTACCTATTTCATTTCAGTAACATTTCTTATAAAGAACCCACTTGAATATCATCTGAGAATAATGAATAATTTTTTGTTTTATTTCTTTGGAATGATGCTTTTTGTTCTAGTTACATTTTTCTCATTGGGCGATCAGGTGATTAGTAAAAGAACTAATTCAAATTCTTTAATTGAGGCTTATTTAGATTCGCGCTCTGTTCTAATTGATCCAATGATAGAAAATATAAAACAAGATCCTATAATTGGAATTGGCTTTGGTATTGGATCTGATTATGAAAATATGTCATCTACAAGAGACCCTTTGTTCGATCTTCCCTATAGGGCAAGTACAGAAAAAGGTCTAATTTTCATAGCAGTTATGGAGGAAGTGGGTATTATTGGATTAACTTTATTTTTATTATGGCTATTATTTATTTTTAAAATTGCTATTCATAATAGAGCAAATCAAATACTTGTGCTCTTTGCCATAGTTTTTTTAAATTTTGGTGAGAGTATGATTTTCTCTTCAGGCGGTATAGGTTTATTATGTATGATTTTACTTGCTTGGATAATGACATCTAAACCTTATAAGAGCCATCATAATGAATGAAATATGGTTCTGGCAGAATATCCTCTCTCCTCATGTTGCGTCTTTAGTTTCTGAATTAGCTTCTAATGGGTTTACTGTGATATATGTTGCAGAACAACCATTATCAAGGGATAGAGTTAAACAGGGCTGGCTCACTCCAGAAATGAGCCAAGTGAAAGTTATATACGTTAAATCAAAAACTGAAGTTGCTGAGCTTGTAAAAAATGCATCTAATGATTCAATTCACATTTCTGCTGGTTTAAGATCCATTGGAATTGTTAAATTTGCGCAAACTGACCTTCGTAAGCTTAATATGAAACAATGGGTTTTAATGGAGTCAATTTCTAGTCATGGCTTTGTTGGGCTATTAAGAAAGTTTTTTTACAAGCAACTAATTTATCTGAAATTTAAAGATTTAATAGGGATTTTAGCTATTGGATCTCAAACAAAAGATTGGCTAGTTAAAATCGGCTTTCCTAGTGAAAAAATATATTCATTTGCTTATTTCCTTCCTGTCTATAAATCTTTAGTGCCAGTAAAATTATTACGTAAGTCTAAAAAATTTAGTTTTATTTTTGTTGGGCAGTTTATTAAAAGGAAAAATTTAAAACTTCTTTTAGATTCTTTGAGCTCTCTTAAACATGAGAACTTTGAGCTTGTTGTTGTTGGCTCTGGTGATTTAGAGGACTCGCTTCATCACTATGCTAAATTAAAGCTACCTGGTAAGCTTTCATGGAAGGGAATGTTGCCTCAATCCCAGGTAATGAATAGCATAAGTCATGCTGACTGTCTTGTGCTTCCTAGTTTTTTTGATGGATGGGGTGCAGTAGTTTCTGAATCTTTATTAGTTGGTACCCCAGCAATTTGCAGCGATACTTGTGGCTCTTCAAATATTGTTGAAGCAAGCATGGTTGGGGGTGTTTTTAAAAATAATAATCAAGAGCACTTAACTAATTTATTAAGTAAGCAAGTAGAAGGGGGTACAGTGAGCGCAGAAAAACGAAAAAATATAGTTGAATGGTCAAATATACTAAAGTCTTCTTCTGGAGCAATATACCTTAAAGAAATTATAAATTTTACTGAAAAAAAATCAGACTCGCCTCCAGTTGATTTTTTGAAAGTTAATAAATTTTAGTTATTTCATTAATAATTTAATCAAAACTATTGAGATTTTACAAATATAAGCTTCGGTTATAATCACTTATTGAGAAAGATAATTTGAGTTTTAAAAATAAGTAGTTCAATTTATTAGAAATTAAATCTATTGTTATTCAAAATTATTATTTGAATCTATTTATTGAGCATTGTTAGTAATGAAAAATCATTTGGGGATTTATGAAAATATTTAAAGATAGTTGTTTGCTTATTACTGGTGGAACTGGTTCTTTTGGAAATGTAATTTTAAGAAAATTTCTAGAATCCGATATTAAGGAAATTAGAATATTTAGTCGAGATGAAAAAAAGCAAGATGATATGAGAAAAAAGTATAAAAGTTCTAAGTTGAAATTTTATATTGGTGATGTACGAGATTATAATTCTGTTTTAAACGCGATGCGTAATGTTGATTTTGTTTTTCATGCGGCAGCTCTTAAGCAGGTCCCTTCATGCGAGTTTCATCCATTGGAGGCTACTAAAACTAATATTTATGGGACTGAAAACGTTCTTGAGGCTGCAATTGTTTGTCAGGTTAAGAAAGTAGTTTGCTTAAGTACAGATAAGGCTGTCTATCCTATTAATGCGATGGGTATTTCAAAAGCAATGATGGAAAAAATATCTATTGCAAAATCTCGTATTAGTGGCCCTACTTCAATTTGTATTACACGTTATGGAAATGTAATGGCTTCAAGGGGATCTGTTATTCCATTGTTTGTAAATCAAATTTTATCTGGGATGCCAATTACCATTACAGATCCAAAAATGACCAGATTTATGATGTCACTTGATGACGCTGTTGATTTGGTGCTCTATGCATTTCTTAATGCACGCCAGGGAGATATTTTTATTCAAAAAGCCCCCTCATGTTCAATTGAAACTCTTGTAAATTCAATAAAGGATTTGATGAATATACCTCAACATCCTGTTAATATTATAGGTACTAGGCATGGTGAAAAGCTTTATGAGGCCTTATTAAGTAGAGAGGAAATGGCCTCTGCAGAAGACATGGGGAGCTATTATAGGATTCCACCTGACTTAAGAGACTTGAATTATGACAAATTTGTTGAGCAGGGTGAGGAGAGAATATCATCTGCAAGTGATTATAATTCTCACAATACCGATATTTTGGATGTTAAAAGAATGAAATCCTTATTGTTGAAGTTACCTTTTATTGTTTCTGCAATTGAGGGCGAGTTAAAAAACTTAGAAGATTAATATGAAGATACTAGTTACTGGATCAAATGGTTTTCTTGGTAAAAATTTAATTACTCATTTAAATGAGAATAATAATTATAATATTTTGCACTTTGAACGTGGTGATTCTTTAACTAAATTTATACCAAAAGCAGATTTTATATTTCATTTTGCAGGAGAAAATAGGCCAATTAATTCTATAGATTTTGAAAAAAACAATTCAAGCTTTACTAAATCTCTATGTAGGCTAGTTAAAAAATCTAATAAACATATACCAATTGTTTTTGCATCATCAACCCAAGCAGACCTTGACAATCTTTATGGAAAAAGTAAGCTTTCGGCTGAGAAGAGTTTAGAAAAACTATCATTAGAAACAGGTAACCCTGTATATATATATCGATTACCTAGCATATTTGGAAAATGGTGCAAGCCAAACTATAACTCTGTTGTCTCTACATTTTGCAATAATATTTTGAATGATTTTCCTATTAGGATTGATGATGAATCTTTAATATTAAAATTAATTCATATAGATTATTTAATTGCAGACTTTCTAAAGGTTTTTAGTAGTGATTTCAAAGGATTTTCAAAAGTTGATATCAAGCCTCAATATGAAGTTAGTTTAGGGAAATTAGCAAGCTTGCTTTATTCGTTTAAAGAAGGCAGAGATAATTTGATTATTAAAGATGTTGGTGTGGGTTTAATTCGCGACCTTTACTCAACATATATCAGTTTTTTAACGCCCAATCTGTTTGTGTATGATTTGCCATCATATGAGGATGAAAGAGGCATATTTGTTGAAATGTTAAAAACATCTCATAGTGGTCAATTTTCTTATTTTACAGCTCATCCGGGCATAACTAGAGGAGGGCACTTCCATCATACAAAAACTGAAAAATTTTTGGTAATTAAAGGTAAGGCTCGCTTTAAATTTAAAAATATTATCTCAAAAGAATCATATGAGTTAATATCATCTGGTGCAAGGCCGCAAGTTGTTGAAACTGTCCCTGGCTGGTCACATGATATTACAAATATAGGTGATGATGAAATGATAGTCATGCTTTGGGCGAATGAAATATATAATCATGATTTTCCCGACACAATAACCCATGAGGTTTAGATGAAAAAAATGAAGGTAATGACAATATTTGGTACCAGACCAGAAATTATTCGTTTATCAAGGACTATTGCAAAACTTGATAAATATACTGATCATAAAATTGTGCATACTGGTCAAAATTATGATTATGAATTGAATGAAATTTTTTTTAATGATCTTGGTATACGAAAACCTGATTATTTTCTAAAAGCAGCTGGCGATAATGGCTCACAAACAATAGGCAATATTATTATCGCTTCTGACCAGGTTTTAGATGAAGTAAAGCCTGAAGCAATATTAATTCTTGGCGATACTAATAGCTCAATGGCTGCAATATCTGCCAAGAGGAGAAAAATACCAATTTTTCATATGGAGGCTGGAAACCGTTGTTTTGATCAAAGAGTGCCTGAAGAAATTAATAGACGTATTGTTGATCATATTTCAGATATTAATTTACCTTATAGCTCTATTGCTCGTGAATACCTTCTTATGGAGGGCATAGATCCTGATATGATTGTTAAAACCGGTAGTCCAATGAATGAAGTTTTGAACTACTATATTGACGGCATAAAATCTTCAAATGTTCTTGATAAGTTAAAGTTACAAAAAGAAAATTTTTTTTTAGTTAGTTCACATAGAGAAGAAAATATTGATTTGGATGTTAATTTCAATAAGTTAGTTAATGTGCTTAATTCTATTTCTGAAACTTATAACTTGCCTGTAATTGTCTCTGCACATCCTAGAACTCAAAAAAAAATAGATTATTTAAAAACACCTTTCCATAAAAATGTTCGCTTGTTAAAGCCACTTGGGTTTAAAGAATACAATAAATTACAGGTATCAGCAAAAGTTGTTCTTTCTGATAGTGGGACAATAAATGAAGAGTCGTCTATTCTGAATTTCCCAGCTTTGAATATTCGAGAAGCTCATGAGAGGCCAGAAGGAATGGAGGAGGCTTCAGTTATGATGGTTGGTCTAGATATAAATTTAATTTTACAATCTATGGAAATCTTGTTTGACCAGTCCAGGGGTGAAGTAAGGCTATTGAATCAAGTGCATGATTACTCTAGCTTAAATGTATCTGATAAGATAGTTAGAATAATATTAAGCTATAAAGACTATGTCAATCGAAAGGTTTGGAAAAAATATTAGTAACAACAAAATATTGATTATTACTGAGTGTTTTTACCCAGAAGAATTCAAGATAAATGATATTGCCTTTTCATGGCAAGATAAGGGCTATGATGTTACTGTTCTTACTTTGTTTCCAACATACCCTATTGGTAAGGTCTTCAATGGTTATAAAAATAGACTTTTTTATAAAGAGACAGTTAAGGAGGTATCAGTGATTAGGCTATGGGCAATTACTGGGTATAAAGATAGCTTTTTGAAAAAAATTTTAAAATATTGTAACTTTATGATTCTAGGTAGTATGGTAAGTATCTTTATTGGAAGAAGGTATGACTATATTTTTGGCTTTAATATGGGCGCCTTAACCAGCATGGTACCTGCAGTTATTGTTAGAAAATTGTATAAAAAACCACTAGTTTTTTGGTCTCAAGACCTCTGGCCTGATAGTGTTTACGCGTATGGAATTAAAAAATCTAAAACTCTAAGCTATTTTTTACATATGTTTGTTAAATATATTTATAGGAGTCCTAATTTTATTGCAATTACTAGTAAAGGCTTTGAATCTAAACTTTCTAAATATATTTCTAATAAAACTATTATTGGATATATGCCCAATTGGGCTGATGATATCAATATGTCTGTTGAGCCAATAACTTTAAGTTCTGAAGATTTGATACAAATTACATTTGCTGGCAACATTGGAAAAGTGCAAAATTTAGAGAATGTAATAAAAGCGTTTTGCACTTTACCTGGCGAGATTCAAGCAAAAGCACAACTTAATATAATTGGGGATGGTTCAAATTTAAATAACTTAAAGCTATTATTTCAAGGTAACAAAAAAATTATTTTTCATGGAAAAAAAAATCGTTTAGATATGGCAAAATATTATCAAGCTAGTGATTTTTTAGTAGTTTCTTTAATAGATAGACCAATTTTTTCAATAACTGTCCCTGCTAAAATTCAAACTTATATCGCTGCAAAAAAACCTATCCTAGGTTTTATTAATGGAGATGCTGCAGAGCTTATTCATGATAATAATCTTGGGTTATGTTCAGGACCATCAGATATTGCTAATATTGCGGAGACTTACTTAAGATGTATTGAAATGAACCCTGCTGAAAGAGAGTCTTTTACTTTTAAAAATGATTTTTTATTACAAGAAATTTTTAATAAAGAAAGAACGATTAATAGCTTGCTAGAGGCATTAATTTCCTCTAATAATAACTAATTTATTTAATGTTGATCATGATATGAAGCGTTTTTTTGATATGTCAGCAAGTTTAGTGCTTTTATTAGTGCTTATTTTTCCATTAATAATTATTTCTATTGTGATTAAGATCTCTTCAAAAGGAGCAATACTGTTTTGGTCGGATCGTATTGGTCGCAATAATGTAGTTTTTAATATGCCAAAGTTTCGCACTATGAAGACTAGTACACCAAATAAAGCCACTCATCTGTTGGAAGAGCCTGGAAGTTTTATTACTCCATTTGGGCAATTTCTTAGGCGATTTAGTATGGATGAGCTGCCACAATTATTTTCAATCATTAAAGGTGATATGAGTTTTGTAGGTCCCAGACCAGCATTATTTAATCAGGAGGACTTGATTAAAATGCGAAAAATTGAAAAAATAGATGTCCTTATTCCTGGTTTAACTGGATGGGCTCAAGTAAATGGAAGAGATGGGTTATCAATTCACGAAAAAGTTTGTTTAGACAAAGAATATATGGAAAATCAATCCTTTTGGTTTGATTTAAAGATTATATGTAATACTCTGATTAAAACTATTAAAAATCAAGATGTTTCTCACTAAATTAAAATTATGAAGGCGACTACTAATTGATTAAAAATATTCTTTATAAATTAACAAAATTGTCTAGAACTTCAAAGCAATTATTTATGATTCTTATCGATTCAGTTGCTTTAATTATTATCTTATTAGCATCTTTTTCTCTAAGATTGGGGTTTTTATACTTTCCAGAACAAGATATGTTTTGGGCAGTAATTTTAGCTCCTGCTATTGGGGCTCCAATATTTTATTTCTTTCGATTGTACCGATTAGTAGTTCGATATATTGGATTACGCAGCCTATGGGATGTTATCCAAGCTATTAGTCTATATTCAGCAGTATGGGGGTTGATTATCTATATGTTGGCACTTGATATGAATATTGAGTCAGTAGAAGGTATTCCAAGATCAGTCATTTTAATAAATTGGATGTTATCTATAATAGTCATTGGAGGGTTAAGAATATTTGCTTACTGGTTCTTTACTAGCTCAATTAGAAAAAAAAATGTTATTATTTATGGTGCAGGGTCAGCAGGGAGGCAATTATCAGTAGCTTTAACTCA
>ENA-OSJC01000232-OSJC01000232.1-marine-metagenome-genome-assembly--contig:-NODE-232-length-56601-cov-5.771195_pt1 | contig 56601 bp, 65 predicted proteins | sample MGYA00237885_ERZ534234 | MGnify/ENA primary metagenome ERZ534234 (study PRJEB26413, sample SAMN06343907) | marine metagenome | isolation source: coastal waters | place: Atlantic Ocean: West Antarctic... | reverse complement strand
AGACCGACTGGAAATTTCTATGCCCATATCTTCAGAAATCTGGGCCATAATTTCTGGTGCGAAGTCTGCTCATGCGGCTTTAGAAACTCTTTTGTCAAGAGCTCCCTTTGCTGAGGGGACTTGAGCTTAAGAGCAAAATAATAGCTATCCCTTGGACCCTAGGAAGGCATTTTGTCTCCATGCCTCGTAAACGGCTATAGCGACCGCGTTAGATAAGTTCAAGCTTCGACTCTCCGGGGCCATAGGCAATCTTAAGATGTTATGGCTTAGGACCTTGTCTAGGACATTCTCGGGTAATCCTCTAGTTTCTGGTCCAAATAACAAAATACTTTCGGAAGTGAATGAGGTGTTATGGGCAACAACACCTCCTCGCGTGGAAAAAGCAAATACCTGGGAAATATCTCGGACTGCAATGAATTTTTCGAAAGAATCATGGACTAAGACGTCAGCATACTCTTGATAATCTAATCCTGCTCTTTTTAGCCTCGTATTGTCGAGTCTAAAGCCTAATGGGCGTATCAGATGAAGGCGACAACCAGTGTTTGCGCATAAACGGATTATATTCCCTGTGTTAGGTGGGATTTCTGGTTCGTAGAGAACTATCTCAAACAAGTTATAATGCTTCCAAGTTAGAGGGTCAGAGGTGCAAAAGGTGCAAAAAATTAAACGTGACGCTAGATTGACAGTCGAATTTTGTGGCCTGCATTTCGTAAGTCCGCTAGTGTTGCTATCCGGCTGTGTTGGCTTCGGTGAAGAGTATACACGTGTTGAAGGGTTTTCTAACGGGGACGCGGGTGCTGTGTGTTTGAAAGGCACAACCTTAGAACCTCGGTTGGGTAATAAAGCTCAAAGAATTTTTGAGACTCCGGGAGGAATGCTAAATGCAATCGGTCTGCAAAATCCTGGCGCCAGAGCAGTAGTAGATAAAATACTTCCTCTTTTAGACTTCAACGAGACACACTTCATTGCTAATGTCTGTGGATCTACTATTGAAGAGTACGCCGCGGTAGCGAGAATCTTTGATCAGTCTCCGGTGAGTGCGCTAGAGATAAATATCTCCTGTCCTAATGTCAAAGAGGGCGGTGTCGCATTTGGTAACGATCCAGATATGTCTGCAAGAGTGGTGGCCGCTTGCCGCCGAGAATCTTCTAAACCGATAATCACCAAGTTATCCCCTAATCAAACGAACATAGCTGAAAACGCTAGGCTGTGTATTGAAGCTGGTAGCGATGGCTTGGCCGTTATTAACACTGTCATGGGGATGGCGATTGATGCCGAAAAAAGAAAACCCGTAATTGCTAACAACCGAGCAGGACTTTCTGGACCGGCAATTAAGCCACTTGCGTTGCTTAAAGTCCACGAGGTATACCAGGTTTCTAAAAAGCACGGTGTTCCAATAATTGGCCAAGGAGGGGTAAGTTCGGCGATTGATGTTATTGAATTTCTAATAGCTGGCGCGGCATGTGTAGGGTTGGGAACTGGATTGTTCTATGACCCGCTCGTTTGTGAGAAAATAAATGAGGGAGTTTCATCTTACTTAGACAGACACGGGCTCGAGCAGGTGAGCGACCTTACAGGATCTTTAAGCTTAAACACATAAAATTATTTACTGTTTATTTTTTTATCGAATCAATCGCCTCGTGTTAGCTCATGTTTTCCAAAAAGACGGGGTTAATATTACAAGCAATGTAAAAATTTCGAGTCGGCCTAGCAACATTGCAAGACACAATAAAGACTTGGCTGTTGCAGAGATGTTCCCGTAGTGCTCGCTGACTGTACCGAGACCAGGACCAAGGTTATTGAGACATGCCGCAACCGCTGAAAATGCGGTGATTTGATCTAGCCCTGTTACCATTAATGCCAGCATTAAGAGTAAGAACACTGCAACATAAGCTGCAAAAAATCCCCATACTGCTTCGATGACCCGATTACTTACTGCCTTATTTCCCATCGTGATATTTAAAATGGCATTTGGGTGAATTAATCGGCGTATTTCCCGCACACCTTGCTTATAGAGCAGCAAACATCGAACGACTTTAATTCCACCACCAGTTGATCCAGCACATCCTCCAGCAAAGCTTAATAAAATAAGGATGACAGGGAGGAAGGCAGGCCATGCCTGAAAATCCTCTGTACTGAAGCCAGCCGTAGTTCCCATAGAAATGGCTTGGAAAAGGCTAGCTCTTAATGAGGTTATAACTTCTCCAGATAATACATCGTTTAGCATGAGTCCTAGAAAACATATTATGAAGACACATAGGAGTAGCGCTAGATACATTAAAAATTCAGAATCTTCAAAGTAGTGTTTTAAACTTTTACTACGCCAGGCTAAAAAGTGCAGTGAAAAATTAACACCAGCGAGAAACATAAACACTATTGTGACCGCTTCAATCTGCCAGCTATTAAAGTAGCCAATGCTTTGATCATGAGTGGAAAATCCCCCAATTGCCACGGTTGAAAAGCTATGACAAATTGCATCAAAAAATGACATGCCTGAGAAATAAAACCCGATTGTGCAAAAAATAGTTAGAGCCAGATATATGTACCACAACATTTTTGCGGTTTCAGTAATTCTCGGAGTTAGCTTCGCATCTTTCATCGGGCCTGGAGTCTCAGCGCGGTAAAGTTGCATTCCCCCTATACCCAGCATAGGTAACACCGCAACGGCTAGAACAATAATGCCCATACCCCCTAACCATTGGAGCAACTGCCGATAAAAAAGCAGTGATACAGGGAGCTCTTCTAAGCCAGTCAGGACTGTCGCCCCTGTAGTTGTTAAACCGGACATTGACTCGAAAATGGCGTCTATTACTGTCATTTTCGGGTTGTCGACAACTATGAAGGGGATCGCACCACTAAAGCTCAGTACTAGCCAGAATAAAACAACTACAAGGAACCCGTCTCTGAGCTTAAGTTCTCCTTTAAATTTTCTCACTGGGAGCCACAAAAAGAGTCCGAGGAATAATGTAACGAAAATGGCACTAACGAACGCATATTCAATCCCATCGGCCATAGTAATGGACATAACCAGCGGTGGAATAAGCGTTAAACTAAAAAGCGCTAACAATAAGCCGAGAATTTTCTGAATGACTTTAAATCGCATTTTGCAATACTTAGCTTGAGGTAAGGTTAACTTGAAATAGCTTTTCGACATCACTTACGTGCCGTTTGTCCGTGACGACAAGAATTACATGGTCATCCTCCACAATCAGTGTGTCATGATGAACGACGATGACGTCTTCTTTGCGAACTATGGCTCCAATGACAACGCCGGGGGGTAGTTTTAGGTCATCTATTTTTCGACCCACTACTTTACTTTGTCTTGCATTTCCATGGGCGATTGCCTCCATTGCCTCCGCGGCACCTCCCCGCAGGGAATGTACTTTTACCACATCGCCACGTCTTACGTGAGCTAATAAGCTTCCAATAGTGGCTTGTTGTGGAGATATTGCAATATCTATTATGTCACGTTGAACAAGGTCTACATATGCAGCCCGGTTAATTAAAGCCATTACTGTTTTAGCACCTAGTCTCTTGGCTAGCATTGAAGAAATAATATTCGCTTCATCGGCATTAGTGAGGGCACAGAAGACATCTGTGTTTTCGATGTTTTCTTCTCTGAGAAGATCCTCGTCCGCAGCATCACCAAGTAATACAATAGCTCGCTTGAAACTTTCAGAAATCTTGTGCGCTCGCACAGAATTACTTTCTATAATTTTTATATTACACGTATCTTCAAGAGCCTTAGCGAGCCTGAGTCCTATATTTCCACCACCCGCAATAATGACATTTCTATTAGGGCCGTCAATCTTCCTGAACTCACTCATAACAGCCCGAATATTTTTTTGTGCTGCAATAAAAAAGACATCGTCTCCTGCCTCAATTACAGTTTCTCCGGTAGGGATAATGACATCATTCCGCCTGAATATAGCTGTGACTCTTGTTTCGACATCATTTAATTGTTCCGGGAGTTCGGCTAGTCTATGTCCGACTAGTGGTCCTCCATAAAATGCCCTTGCTGCGACAAGCTGAACTTTTCCGTTGGCAAAATCAACTACTTGAATAGATCCTGGAAATTCTATGAGGTTCTTAATATAGTCTGTGACTTCTTGTTCCGGACTAATAATGACGTCGATAGGGAACGATTCAGCATCAAATAGCTGCTTTCTCTTTTGGTATTGGTTTTCTCTGATTCGTGCAATTTTTGTAGGAGTTTGAAAAAGCGTATAGGCGACTTGGCATGCCACCATATTTATTTCATCACTATTTGTAATGGCAATTATCATATCCGCATCTTGCGCGCCGGCTTTCAAGAGCACGTCAGGGTGAGCTGCATGCCCCACTACTGTTCTAAGGTCATACCTATCTTGCAAATGATGCAGTATGCTCGGGTTTAAATCTACTACAGTAATATCATTCGGTTCACTGCATAAATTAGCTGCCAATGATGCACCTACTTGTCCCGCTCCTAATATAATAATTTTCACAATTTTTTAGTAGTTGTCTTTTAGTTGTTTCGGATCTATACCTAGACTTCTGAGCTTTCTATATAGATGAGTTCTTTCAATCCCAATTTGTGCAGACACCCTACTTACACTCCCATTAAATATTTGCATTTGATGTTCAATATAGGCTTTTTCAAACTGTTCTCTGGCTTCGCGCAACGGCAAGTTGAAGCCCATGTCGAGCGGATTTGTTCGGCTATAGGTTTGAGGGTTGATTATAGGTGCAATCTCTTTTAACTCTACATGGTTATGGCTCCCTAAAATTAGAATGCGCTGTATGAGATTTCGTAATTCGCGGATATTTCCTGGCCATGAGTAAAGTTTAAATTTCTGTCTTATTTCACTAGAGAATTCTCGCAAAGGTAAATTTTCGCTAGACGCAAAATGCTTCAGAAAATAGTCAAGCAGTTCTTCAATGTCTTCGCTTCTTTCTTTCAGAGATGGAACTTTCAGCGGCAGCACATTCAAATGGTAGAACAAATCCTCTCTAAAGCGGCCTTCGTCTATTAAAGGTTTTAGATCATGTCTAGAACTCGTGATAATACGGACATCTATCTGAACATTTTTCTGTCCCCCTGGTCTTGTGAACTCCTGATTTTCCAGTGCTTTTAAAAGCCTAGCTTGGGTGCCTAAGTCCATGTCAGCCACGTCTTTCAGAAAAAGAGTGCCGCCGTTAGCGAGCTCTAGAGAGCCAAACCGAAGTTTTTCTCCTTTTTCAAAGCCAAACAGCTCCTCTTCAGGGTTCTCCCGCGTCATAGCGGAAACATTGACTTCTACAAAGCGGCCTTGTGACCGCAGGCTATTGTGGTGAATAAAACGTGCCAAGGTCTCTTTGCCAGTTCCCGAAGCTCCGCTTATGAAAATGCTCGTCTTATGGTCTGCTATCTTCAATGCGGCTCTAAGAAGTAGAGCCATGGTCTCACTTGAGCCAACCGGCTCGGCTATTTTTTCTGATCTTTTTTCAAAACTCACATTCTCAGATTTGAGACGATCTGCTTCGAGAGCATTTTCTACGGTGAGGATTATTTTTGCTATAGAGAGCGGCTTTTCTACGAAGTCATAGGCACCCAGACGGGTCGCTTCTAGGGCTGTGTCTACCGTTCCGTGGCCTGACATCATTACTACTGGTGGCAGAACTCCTTGGTCTGATGACCACTCTTTGAGAAGGCTGATCCCGTCGGTATCTGGCATCCATATATCTAAAAGAACAAGATCCGGTCTTCTCTGCCTTCTTACCTTCCGAGCATCAGTAGCATTTTTTGCAACGGAAATTTCGTAACCTTCATCCTCCAGTATGTCCTTCAAGAGGTTACGTATATCAGGCTCATCATCTACAATTAGTATGTGGTTTTTTTTCATGTTCGTATGTCACCTAGCGGAGTCGGTGTGTCTCCCTTGATATCCGAGCTGGGTATACGAACTAAAACTATGGCCCCTCGCTCTTTTTTGTTTCTCAAAGCCACCATGCCATCATGCTCCTCTAGGATCTTTTTGACAATTGCGAGCCCCAGACCGCTTCCTTTACTTTTACTAGTGACATATGGATCAAACACAGTTCCGAGAAGCTTTTCAGGTATCCCTGAACCGTGATCTTCTATTTCTATCTCAATATGTTCGTTGTTGAGGTAGTCTACTAGCCTGATCGAAATGATGATATTACTTTTTATGTCACGAGGAGAGGCGTCTAAAGCATTTTTCACCAGATTATTGAATACCTGCCTGATGCGCACGATATTAACTTTGATTTTTGGTAAATTTGAATCAATATTATATATGAAGTTAACTGCCGGATGGGTAGAACGGAAGAGCTCAACTACTCCTTTCAACAGTTTCTCGGTGTCGGTCAAGCTCTTTTGTTTTGTTGTTGAGCTAGCGTAATCAGTGAACGAGTTCACCATAGTCTTCATTGTTTCTACCTGCTGTATTATGGTGTCGGTTAAACTTCCTAGCAGTTCACCATCTTCCTTACCAAGTTTTTTGAGGTATTTTAGCCTTAGCCGCTCTGTTGCCAACTGGATTGGTGTCAGTGGGTTCTTGATTTCGTGTGCTAATCGCCTCGCGACCTCAGACCATGCAGCGTCTCGTTGTCCTTGAACGATTGCCGTTACGTCTTCCAGCACTATGACATAGCCGCTAACGGTCCCTCTTGACGTTTTTATAGTTGTTCCTTTGCAAACGAGCTCTTTTCGTGAGTCCGCGTCAAGAATAGCGACTTGTGCTTGCCAGTACTCTTTTCCTTCCTCGATTAAATAAAGAATCTGTTCTCTAAATGGCTCTAAGTCGCCATTTTCAGAGCATAGAGTCAAGAAGCTTTCACCTTCGCAATTGGATTCTTGTATCCCTAAAAGGTTTCTCGCAGAGGGATTTAATGTAGTAATAATCTTTTCCGATGTCAGAGCGATAACGCCTGATGATAGTTGGCTTAGTAAAGTGTCTAGATACTCACGTTGACTCTCGATCTCTTCCCGCGCCTTGGCGATTCGAGCTGTCATAGAATTAAAAGAACTGACTAAAAACCCTATTTCATCGTTACTTTCTACGGGGAGACTCTTAGTATAGTCGCCTCGAGCGATGGCGGCCGTTCCTTCAGCAAGATCCCTTATAGGAGCAGATAGCCTTCTAGCCGAATAGAAAGCAGCCCACACTGAGGTGACAATACTGAAAAGCAGCACTAAGGTTAAAGTCATGGCAAAGCTTAACTTTAATTTCTCTCGTAGATAAGAGAGCTCCATATATTGTTCGTAGGAAGATTCGACACTGTCGGCGAGGATATTTATCCGGTTAGAAAAAGGATAAAGTGCGTGCAACGTATAGTAATCTTGCACATTTTTCGTGATGTTGGTTTTGACTGCTACTCTAACAGAGAGGTTTCCGTCTCTTATCGGGTCAAGCCCAATATAGCTTTGCCCCTGGCGGACTTGAGCTCTTATAAGCTCGGGAGGAAGACTGGGTACTAGGTTGCCAGTTGCACTGCTTGAGGCAATGAGTACGCCTTCTCTGTTAAGTAAAATAAGTTCTTCTGCCCGGTTTTCTGATCGCATTGTATCCAATTGGGCGGGAGTCGGGATCAGGTAAGGCTTAGTTGATAGCGATGAATTTTTGAAAGCTTCCAAGTTCAATGGGATGATTTCCGTTGTAGTCTCACTAAGTTCGTCTGCCATTTTTTCGGTTTGCAGAAGAAGGTGGCGCATTCTTAAATCTAGAGATTCTCTTCCTAGTTCTAGAGAATCAGAAAGCGCATCCGAGACTCTTAAATCAAACCAACTGTCGACCCCTCGGCGCAAAAAATCTAATGAAAAACCATATAATACAGTGACTGGGACGACGGCTAGTATTGTAAAAATAATTACCATTCTAAGCGTGAGTCGAGCACCAGCTTCCTTTGTGCGTAGCTGTCGGATTAGTACCCATATATTGCGACCGATGATGATCATAAAAGCTAGGATGCCGAAAGCATTAGAGAGCAAGAGAACAGCATAAAGAGCACCAAACTTAGCAGAGTTTTGTATTGCGCCACTCATAAGGACGAGGGAACAAAGAAGCGAGGCACTTAACAGGGCTACAGAAAAGAGAGAGAGCACTCTGGTGTTCATAAGTTTAGGTTTCTTCGTAGCCATTTACTAGATATATGCCAACTTCGTGAGATATATGCCATCGGGATCATGGGTGCAGGTAAAGACTCTATGTCAAGCTCGAATAGCATTTCCATGAATAGGTCAGATGTGTTTGATAGTTCTTTGACGTCTAGTACTGCTAGATAGCCGACTTCACCAAGATTATCTATTGCGAGTTCAATGGTCCGATAGACGCCCCGTTGACCCGTAACTAAGTTTGTAATAACAAATTGGTTGCTTAAGGCGTGTTTACGGAAGCTAAAGGTGTATTTCACTCTATGACGTTCTTTATTCCATATGTAGGGGCGAGGCTGCATGACCTTGATGTGTAAATCGAAATATAAGGGGATACCGCTTTGAACTGCGGCTAGCATGTCACTATTAAAGTTTAATTCAGCTTTTGCTGCGGCCATTAATACCTTATTGCTAACTTTATACTCTAATTCAGTTAGCTTAATACCGTCGGCTAAGAGCGTTCCTGTTAGGAAAAAACAGCAAAAGTATAGAGTTGAAGCAATTGTTACTTTGCTAGCTGATCGTGACATTTATTTCGCTTCTTGATTAGTGAAAAGTAGAAACCGTCCATGTTTGATACTCCCGGCAGTGTTTGCCTTCCATAGCTAGTTTTGAAACCCCATAGAAAATTTTCCATATCGGTTTGGGCATCACTGTTCGCTTTAAGAAAATCTTCAATGACATTGTCATTCTCGGCTCTAAGGATACTGCAGGTTATATAGAGCAGTTTCCCGTTATCCTCTAACAAATGCCAAAGTGTCTCTAGAAGCTCTAGTTGTTTTTCAGCTAGTTTTACAATATCAGTCTCCTGTCGATGAAAGCGAATATCTGGATGCCGTCGAATAACACCAGTCGCGCTGCATGGGCCATCCAGTAGAATAAATTTATAGTCTTTTTCTGGGATGGCATTTAGTTCGGTTGCATCTGCAATCAATGTTTTACAGCTCATCCCAAGCCGCGCGAGATTATTAGTTAATCGTTTCATTCTGTCTTGGTCGCAATCAACTGCCAGCAGTGAATTCTCTTCATTCAGGTGTTCTAAGAGGTGAGTGGTTTTGCCTCCAGGAGCGGCGCAGGCATCTAATATTGAACCGGATTTATCAATATTTAGGACAAGCCTAGCTAGTTGCGCTGCTTCGTCTTGCACACTGAAGTGGCCTTCGTGAAATCCGGGGAGTGACTCAATTGGAGTGGGGTTTTTAATGATAACTCCATCCGGAGAATGATGCGTGCTAACAGCTTCGATATTTTTTTCAATTAGAGTTTCTAAATATTCTGTACGAGTTAACCGTTGAGGGTTTACTCGCAAGGTCAGGGGAGGATGTGCATTATTTGCCGTCAAAATACTCTCCCAATCATCCGGCCAGTCTTGGCGTATGAGAGCTGCCAGCCATGGTGGGTGATTGAAGTCAAAGTGGGTTTTTGAATCTAATGCATTCACCTGATTTTCTTTTAGATATCTTCTTAATACTGCGTTTATTAATTTGCAGGCCCATTCTTTTTTTAAAAACCTTGCTGCTTCGACATTTTCAGATACTAGCGCATGCGGTGGGGTTTGCATAAATTTTGCTTGGAACAACGCGCTTAATATCAGCATATGAATGTCCGCATCTTTTCGTCTTAGAGGTTTTTTCATCAAAGCGGACAAGTCTTCTGACAAGCTAAAATAATTTCTTAGTACTCCATATATACATGCTTTACAAAATGCCTGTTGTCTAGGATCTGGAATAGTGATGCCCAGCTCAGTTGAGCATTTGGACAAAGATCGACCATCAACAATAATTCTTTTTAGTGTTTTAGCGATAGATGGCCGTGTTGATAATTCTTGCGCTTTCAGAAGAGATCCTTATGGCCATTTAAAAAGGCTTTAGTCATCATTGGATTTTTCCCGCTGAGCTGTAGTCTGTTTATGACAATGGAACTGTCGCCTGTTGCAACAGAGACTTCGTCGTCAGCGGTACGGAAGACTTCCCCGCACACTTTATTACGTGAGTTTAACGGCCCTTCATTCGCAGAAAGAATTTTAAGATCCAGGCCTTTTAGATTAGATTTTGCACCTGGTTTCGGACTGAGAGCACGAATTTTTCGCTCAATTTCACGAGAAGGTTTTGTCCAGTCGATTTGTTGATCTATCGATGTTATTTTTTTAGCGTACGTTACTAGGCTTTCGTCTTGTACCTGTTCGGTCAAAGCATTCGATAAAAACTTATCAATGACCTCATTCAATCCCGCCGAACCCAGTGTCGCTAAAACCTCATGCAGAGTTTGCGAAGTTTCATTCTCTCTCATCATATATGGCTTCTTGAGTAGTACAGGTCCAGCATCAAGTTTTTCAACAATCTTCATGATTGAAACCCCACTTGATGTATCTCCGGCCATAATAGCTCTTTGTATGGGAGCTGCCCCACGCCATCTCGGCAGAAGAGAGGCGTGTACGTTGATGGAAGCTATTGGAATATCGATAATAGCCTTAGGGAGTAGCAGTCCATATGCAACTACTATTAGTAAGTCCGGTTTTAGCTCCGCAATTTGATTTCTAGTCTCAGTGCTTTTTAAATCTATTGGAGTATTTACTTTTAGAGAGAGTTTCTCTGCAAAAACTTTCACTGGTGAGGGCTTGAGCTTGCGGCCTCGGCCTGCTGGTCTATCTGGTTGGGTGTAAACAGCTACAATTTCAATGTCTTTTCTCATAGTAAGAGCCCTGAGGCTCGATACTGCAAATACTGGCGTTCCTGCAAATATGACTCTTAATTTATTCACCTGATATCCTCAATCTGCTGAAGCCGTTGTTTTAAAGTTTTATTTTCTCTAGCTTTTTACGTATGCGCTTTTGCTTAAGCGTCGATAGCTTGTCGACAAATAGCTTCCCGTCAAGATGTTCTATTTCGTGTTGTATGCAGACGGCCAGTAACCCGTCTGCTTCCAGCTCAAACACTGTTCCACCAGCATTTTGCGCTTTTATTTTGATTTTCTCTGCACGACTTACCTCTTCAAAAATACCGGGAACTGATAAACAGCCTTCTTCCATCTCTTCGATGCCCACTTCCTCCAACAAGACGGGATTAATAAAGTGCATTGGGGCTTTCTCCTCTCGCGAGCAATCTACAACGATTACACGCAAATGGATGTTTATTTGGGTTGCGGCAAGACCTATACCGGGGGCGTCATACATTGTATCGAGCATATCCTCGATAAGTGATTCAATATTTTCATCGAATTTAGTTACTTCAGCCGCTCGTGTTCTCAATCTTTCGTCGGGATGGTGCAGGATAGTTCTTATTGCCATAACGTATAGACTGCTTAAATAATTGTAATTATGCTCGAAACTTATTGTAACACACTGATTCTCATGCCAGAATTCGATTTCACCGTGGCAGCTCCCCGTTTATTGTCGCCATTAACTAGCAGTTTTGTGTTTTTTGCGGAGACAACTGGGCAGCATTTCGGATACGATTGACGACATTGAGTCTTTCCGCCATGCTTGCGTGCAAGACACCCTTAGCGATTAATGATTAAAGATCGCCCCATTGAGGGGGAAAAATATGCTGAGAGAACAAGTTGGAATGAGCTATTTTTTAGCCTGTACAAAATGCGCGCATTGACCGTTATAAATTTTTAATTATTAGCTTCTATCATTAAAAGAAGTTGGTACACCTTTTTGAGAAATCTAAGATGAAGCAAACGCTTATCGACATTCTAATTTACCTCTTTGAGAACTATATCGAAGAGGATATTGAATTAGAAGCAGATGGGGAACGTCTCAAATCCGAGCTCCGCAGCGCTGGTTTTGAGTCTACACAGGTGTCTAAGGCTTTTGATTGGTTGCAGGATTTGGCAGAGTCAGAATCTGGCTCTGCTTACAATATCGGAGCAAATCCGTCATCTATCCGCGTTTATTCTGTCGAAGAGCAGAGAAAAATGGATACTGACTGCAGAGGGTTTTTGCATTTTTTAGAGCAGGCTGGGATATTGAGCGGGACTAGCCGAGAGCTCGTAATAGATAGAATTTTTGCTCTTGAAACTGATGATATTGACCTCTCTCAGCTAAAATGGATAATTCTGATGGTCTTGCTTAATCAGCCTGATCAAAGTGAGGAGTTTCTTTGGATGGAAGATCTTGTAATGGATGGGACATCCGGAAATTTGCACTGACTTCTTATTTTTTTGATGGACAATTCTGATAATTTAACTGTTAAACCCAAAATCACAAGAATATAAATATGGCAGCAAATCTGGTAATTGTTGAGTCTCCTGCGAAAGCAAACACTATAAAAAAGTATTTAGGTCCTGACTTTGAGGTGCTCGCATCTTATGGACACGTTCGGGATTTAAGGAAAAAAAATGGTGCTGTAGATCCCGAAAGCGATTTTTTTATGCATTATGAAATCGGCGAAAGAAGCGTGAAACATGTAGACGCTATTACCAAAGCGATGAAAAAAGCAAAGGCTCTCTATCTCGCGACTGACTTGGATCGCGAAGGTGAGGCTATATCTTGGCACCTTGTAGAATTACTAAAGGAAAAGAACGTTCTAAAGGGTAAAGCGGTCCATCGTGTCGTATTTAGTGAGATTACTGAGAAAGCTATAAAGGAAGCCATAACCTCAACGCGAGAGGTTTCTATGCCATTAGTCAATGCACAGCAAACGCGCCGTGCGCTGGATCACCTGGTAGGTTTCAATTTATCCCCTTTGCTTTGGAAGAAAATAAAATATGGACTCTCTGCTGGCCGTGTACAGAGCCCAGCTCTCAGATTGATCTGCGAGAGAGAAGATGAGATAGAGAAATTCGAGGGTAGGGAATATTGGAGTATTGAGTCGGAAACAGAGAACTTTCCGGCGCGGCTCGTCGAACTCCATGAAGAAAAAATCTCACAATTTTCTATAGTCTCTGAATCAAAAGCGTTTGAGGCTAGAGATCAGCTTTTAATTGCGAGCCAAGGGACTTTAGTTGTAGATAGTGTCGAGAAGAAGCAACGTAAAAGGAACCCAACACCTCCGTTTATTACTTCTACCCTTCAACAGGAAGGGGGCAGAAAATTAGGTTTTACAGCACAAAGAACGATGCGGGTGGCGCAACAGTTATATGAAGGGCTATCTGTCGGTGATGAAGGGGGTCCAGTTGGTCTAATAAGTTATATGCGGACTGACTCTTTGAATTTAGCTGTCGATGCTACTGATGAGTTACGACAGTTTATAACAAGTAAATACGGTGCAGATCAGCTTCCATCAGAGGTACGAGTTTTTAAAACAAAATCTAAAAATGCCCAGGAAGCCCATGAGGCCATCCGCCCAACATCTTGTTTTCGACAACCTAGTGATTTAAAAAGCTACCTGACTGACGAACAATATCGGTTATATGATCTCATTTGGAAGAGAACAGTCGCTTGTCAGATGATACAAGCCACAATAGACACAGTTTCAGTCAACTTATCTGCCGGTAACGTGGGTGTATTTCGTGCTACGGGATCTACCATAGCTGAGCTGGGGTTTATGGCTGTTTATAAAGAAGGATCTGATGAGTCTCCTTCAGTGCCCGCTGACGATCAGGAGAAAACCTTGCCTCCGCTTACAGTAGGGCAAAAAATTGTTCAGAAAGCCATTAAGGCAGAGCAACATTTTACACAGCCGCCGCCGAGATACACTGAAGCCAGCTTAGTTAAGATTTTAGAGGAGTACGGCATAGGAAGGCCTTCTACTTATGCGGCAATTATGTCTACTCTAGTTCAGCGTGAGTACGTTTCAAATGAGAAAAGGCGTTTCGAGCCCACAGATATAGGCCGACTTGTGAACAACTTTATAACAAGTCACTTTACGAAGTATGTGGATTATGAGTTTACGGCTCGTTTAGAAGACGATCTTGATGCGGTGTCTAGAGGGGAAAAAGATTGGGTGAGTTTGTTGAGCGAGTTCTGGCAGCCTTTCAAAGAAACATTAGACGATAAAGAGATTTCTGTGACTACCGATGAAGCTAAAGGCTCACGAAACCTAGGGATTCACCCGAAAAGTGGTGAGCCTGTTTCAGTAAGGATGGGTCGGTACGGATGGGTTCTTGTGATTGGGGATCTGTCAATCCTTGAGAAGAAGCCGATTTTTTCTCCAGTGCCTCCTGGTACCAAGATTAGTACTATGACTCTGGAAGATGCTCTTACCTTTACGACAATGCCTAGAAAATTGGCTAACCCTAATAACGATGAAAATATTTTCATGGAAGCGGATCTTAGCGAGTTAGTTATAGGGATTGGTAGGTTTGGTCCTTATGTGCGTTACGGAGACAAGTTCGCGAGCATAAAGACAAAAAAAGATAAAGATAAAGATAAAGACCAAGACAGCGAGATAGAGCTGCAACTAGATGACCCTTATTCTATTTCGTATGCCCGTGCCCGCGAATTAGTCATAGAAAAAATAAAAGCTGATGCGGCTAAATTGATCAAATTCTTTCCTGAGCAAGGTATTTCTATCTTGCATGGTCGTTGGGGGCCTTATCTTACTGATGGCTCCAAGAATGCAAGAATACCAAAAGATCAAGTAGCCGAGAGCTTAAGCGTTAGCGAGTGCATTGCTTTAATAGAGGCCGCTCCTGAGAGAAGAGGCCGAGGTACTAAGAAGAAGGTAGTTACTAAGAAGAAAGTAGCTACTAAGAAGAAGGTAGTTACTAAGAAGAAAGTAGCTACTAAGAAGAAAGTGGCTATTAAGAAGAAAGCGGACTCTGAATGAATACAAGTAGGTATGGTCTCTGACACAAGGGTCGAATTTGATATTTCGCGCTAACTTGAAGAACGAAAGCAGCATATGAGTTATGATTGGAAACTAATTTCAGCGGCTAATCATTTGCGTCGTGGTGATCTAATATCGCATGCTACCGAATCCGTCGTTGGCCTCGCTACGAGTGTTTACTCAGTAGCCGGCTTTAATAAGCTGATGAGATTAAAGTCTAGGACGGCAGTTAAAAAATTCTTAGTAATAGCAGCCAATTTGTCCCAAGTTCAGGAAGTTGCTGATATAGAAGTGCCTTTGCAAGTCGAAATCCTTGAGTCGTGGCCGGGAGCCGTTACGTGGGTTTTACCGTTGTCTAGGCAGGCACCTCCTTGGTTGGCTAGTGAAGAAGGGGAAGTGGCCATTAGGATGACTGGGCATAAGCAGGCTAATCAATTATGCGAGCTGAGTGGGCCGCTTGTTTCCACTAGCGCTAATAGGGCAGGTAAGGTGCCGGCTAAAACATTGCATCGTGCTAGAACATATTTTGGACAAGAGGTTGATTTTTACTTGTCTGGTAAGCTTGGAGGGAGCGTACGTCCGTCGAAAATTATTCATGGAATCAACGGAAATACAATTAGAGAGTGAAATGTGTTGACACAACCGATGTTAATTTAAGACAATAGTGGGTTACCGTTTTGGAGGGGTACCCAAGCGGTCAACGGGAGCAGACTGTAAATCTGCCGGCTCAGCCTTCGAAGGTTCGAATCCTTCCCCCTCCACCATCGGGCGTCAGATTCGTAAAAGAGCGAGGCGGGTATCGTATAGTGGTATTACCTTAGCCTTCCAAGCTAATGATAGGAGTTCGATTCTCCTTACCCGCTCCACTGAAAGGACTGATGGTTAGTATGATAAGTAATTGGAGAAGCCATTGAAGCTGAGCGATTTTAAAGCCCATATAGCTCAGTTGGTAGAGCACTTCCTTGGTAGGGAAGAGGTCATCGGTTCGACTCCGATTATGGGCTCCACGTAAGTAAAGTGGCAGAAACGGTAATTAACAGAACATAAAGTTTTTAGCTAAATATAGATAGATAGAGGGTTAGCGACCATGGCGAAGGAAAAATTTGAACGAACGAAACCACATGTAAACGTGGGCACTATTGGCCACGTGGATCATGGGAAGACGACGCTAACGGCGGCGCTCACGATAATTAGTGCCAAGAAATTTGGTGGAGAAACTAAGGCGTATGATCAAATTGATAATGCTCCTGAAGAACGTGAGCGCGGTATTACAATTGCGACCGCCCATGTTGAGTATGAAAGCGAAGGACGCCATTATGCGCACGTAGATTGTCCTGGACATGCCGATTACGTAAAAAACATGATTACAGGCGCGGCTCAGATGGATGGCGCGATTTTAGTATGTAGCGCGGCAGACGGTCCGATGCCTCAGACAAGAGAACATATTTTGTTGGCTCGTCAAGTCGGTGTACCTAAAGTTGTTGTTTTCTTGAACAAAGCTGACATGGTCGATGATGCAGAGCTTCTCGAGTTAGTTGAAATGGAGATCCGTGAGTTACTCGATTTGTACGAGTATCCAGGCGATGATACGCCAGTCATTATCGGCAGTGCTTTAAAAGCGGTAGAAGGTGATGAAAGCGAGATCGGATCCCAAGCTATTGATAAGCTAGTTGCAGCGATGGACGAATTTATTCCTATCCCAGATAGGCCGGTTGATTTGCCATTTTTGTTGCCTATTGAAGATGTTTTCTCTATTTCTGGTCGTGGAACAGTAGTCACGGGGCGAGTAGAGAGAGGGATTGTGAAGGTTGGCGAAGAAATTGAGATTGTAGGTATTAAAGATACTCAGACAACAACTTGTACCGGTGTTGAGATGTTCCGAAAGCTTCTTGATGAAGGACGAGCTGGTGACAATGTGGGTGTTCTTTTACGCGGAACTAAGCGTGAGGATGTCGAGCGTGGCCAGGTGCTTTGTCACACGGGTTCTGTAACGCCTCATACTCATTTTGAAGCAGAAGTTTATGTTTTATCTAAGAATGAAGGTGGTCGTCACACGCCTTTTTTCGATAACTATCGTCCACAGTTTTATTTCCGTACAACGGATGTAACTGGGGCTGTAGAGTTGCCTTCAGGCGTCGAGATGGTTATGCCTGGAGATAATGTAAAAGTGACTGTGAAGCTAATTAACCCTATCGCTATGGAAGAAGGGTTGCGCTTTGCAATACGAGAAGGCGGACGAACAGTCGGTGCAGGCGTTGTATCGAAGATCATTGAATAATAACTATAAAGTTTAGGCCAGTAGTAAGTAACATGAATCAACAAGTAATTAGAATACGACTTAAGGCGTTTGACCACAGGTTAATAGATCAGTCCACACGGGAAATTGTGGAGACTGCTAAAAGGACCGGTGCCCAAGTAAAAGGGCCTATTCCTTTGCCTACAAAGATGGAACGTTTCACGGTGCTTATTTCTCCCCATGTCAATAAAGACGCTAGGGATCAGTACGAAATCCGAACGCACAAGCGTCTTTTAGACATCGTCAATCCTACAGATAAAACTGTAGACGCATTGATGAAGCTAGACTTGGCAGCTGGCGTTGACGTGCAAATAAAGCTTAATTAGGACGGGTTGGAGCGCAGTATTATGAGTTTAGGTGTGGTCGGAGTAAAACGAGGAATGACTAGAGTCTTCTCTGAGGATGGTGCGTCTACTCCCGTAACGGTGCTAGAGGTCGTGGCTAATAGAGTCATTAGAGTTAAGACTGAGAAAAGTGACGGATATCGAGCGGTTCAAGTAACTTATGGTGAGAAGCATAAGAATCGTGTTAACAAGGCGTTGGAAGGCGAATACAAGAAAGCAGGTGAGCTAGCAGGTCTTGGGCTTTGGGAATTTCGTTTGGACGAAGGTGAGGGGCAGGATTTGACTGCTGGTTCAGAAATCCCTCTTGGTTTATTCGAAGAAGGTCAAATCGTTGATGTGTCAGGGACTAGCATTGGTAAAGGATTTGCCGGAACGATAAAACGGCATAATTTCAAAGGTCAGGATGCTACTCACGGTAACTCCTTGTCTCACCGTGTGCCGGGCTCGATAGGTCAGTGTCAAACACCAGGACGAGTTTTCAAAGGTAAAAAGATGGCCGGCCAGATGGGAAATAAGCAATGTACCGTTCAAGGGCTGGAAGTAGTGCGTGTAGATGCAGAAAATCAATATCTTTTGGTCAAGGGTGCAGTCCCAGGAGCTAAAGGCGGCGAGCTGCTTATTCATCATGGTATTAAAAATCGAAAAGTAAGTGATTAACATGGAATTGGAACTTCAAACATTCGCATCGGACTCTTCATCTGCACAAGCTGTGCTCTCGGATGAGGTTTTCGGTAGAGATTATAACGAACCATTGATTCATCAAGTGGTCACGGCATTTTTGGCAGGCGGACGAAGCGGAACAAAAGCTCAAAAGAGCCGTTCCGATGTTCGAGGCGGCGGCAGAAAGCCATGGGCACAAAAAGGCTCTGGACGTGCTAGGGCTGGAACGAGCAGGTCTCCTATATGGAGGAGCGGCGGGGCCACTTTCGCAGCTAGACCCCGAGATTTTTCTGAGAAAGTAAATCGAAAAATGTACCGTGGTGCAATGAGATCTATTTTATCTGAGTTGCTCAGGAAGAATCGACTGATTGCAGTTGAAGGTTTCCCTGTCGACGAGCCAAAGACTAAAATTGTCATCGAGTGTTTAAAGACTCTTGGTGTTTCCGATGCGCTTATTATATGCAGTGAGCCTAGTGAGAATCTTATCTTGGCTACTTGTAATATCCCAAACATAGGCTTGATAGAAGCTGCTACGATCGACCCTGCGGTATTGGTTGCATTCAAGAATGTAATCGTTACGCGAGAAGCGCTAGAAGAGATAGAAGGTATGTTGAAATGAATCAGGAACGTGTTCTGCAGATACTATTACAGCCGAAGGTTACTGAAAAAAGTGCACGCATAGGCGAACGGCACAACCAATACATGTTCCGTGTGCTGAAGGATGCGACAAAAATAGAAATAAAAACAGCGGTCGAGCAGCTTTTTAAAGTAGAAGTGTCAAAAGTCACGACTCTCGTGGTTAAACCGAGAACACGTCGCTTTCGGAACCGAGTTGGTGTTAAAAGTTCTTGGAAAAAAGCTTATGTATCTCTCAAAGATGGATTTGAGATTGATTTCATGGGCGCGGAATAAAATAATATGGCATTAAGAAAAGCAAAGCCCACGTCTCCCGGCCGAAGAGGAGTCGTTAGTGTTGTAAACGCAGACCTTCATAAAGGTGACCCATATGGTCCCTTGGTCGAGTCTCAGTCTAAGTCGGCCGGTAGAAATAATACTGGACGTATAACTGTCCGTCACAGAGGGGGCGGACACAAACAGAAATACCGAATCATTGATTTCAAGCGAGATAAAGACGGTATCGATGCAAAAGTTGAAAGAATAGAGTACGATCCAAATCGTACAGCGAACATCGCTTTATTACTCTATGTGGACGGCGAGAGGCGTTATATTCTTGCACCTAAAGATCTTAAAGCTGGCATGATGCTAAGGTCAGGGGCGGATGCTCCGATAAAAGCAGGGAACTCTTTGCTTCTCCGTAACATACCTGTCGGCTCTACAGTTCATTGTGTCGAAATGAAGCCGAAAAAAGGCGCTCAATTGGCTCGGAGCGCCGGAGCTAGCGTCCAATACCTCGCAAAAGATGGTGATTATGCCACTCTTCGGTTGCGGTCAGGGGAAATGAGAAAAGTGCCTTTAGATTGCCGGGCGACAGTAGGTGAAGTAGGTAACTCAGAGCACTCATTGCGTTCATTAGGGAAAGCGGGTGCGACTCGATGGAGAGGTTTCCGACCAACTGTACGGGGTGTCGCTATGAACCCTGTGGATCATCCCCATGGAGGTGGTGAAGGACGTACTTCAGGTGGACGGCATCCAGTTAGTCCTTGGGGACAGCCTACAAAAGGGGCTAAAACTAGAAGTAATAAGCGAACAAACAATATGATAGTTAAAAGACGTAATAAGAGATAGGGACCGGGAGAAGTTATGCCACGTTCAATAAAAAAAGGCCCTTTTGTAGACCATCACTTAGCTAAAAAAGTGGAGACTGCATTAGAGAAAAATGAAAAACGACCGATTAAGACATGGTCAAGACGGTCGGTTGTTTTGCCAGATATGATTGGTTTAACGATAGCAGTGCATAACGGTAGGCAACATATGCCAGTCTATGTGAATGAGAATATGGTAGGGCACAAACTAGGTGAGTTTGCTCCTACAAGAACATTCCGCGGCCACATAGCTGATAAAAAAGCTAAGTAATTGACTGATAAGGTGTCACAAATGTCGACTGTAGCAAAATTAAAAAATATTAGAATATCAGCACAGAAAGTGAGATTAGTAGCGGACCAAGTGCGTGGGCTGAAAGTTGATCGTGCGCTTAATCTTTTAACTTTTAGTGAGAAAAAAGCGGCTGCTTTAATGAAGAAGCTCTTAGAGTCTGCGATAGCAAACGCTGAGCATAACGATAGTCTGGACATAGATGAGCTTTTCATCGAGCATGTGTCTGTTGATGAAGGGCCTACAATGAAACGCTGGCGTGCCCGAGCTAGAGGACGTACTGCAAAGATTTTAAAAAGAACGAGCCACGTCACTATAAAAGTAAAGGAATTGGGGCAATAATATTATGGGTCAAAAAGTACATCCATATGGAATGCGTCTGGGAATCGTAAAGGATTGGACGTCAACCTGGTACGTAGATAGTAAGAATTACGCAAAGTACCTTAATCAAGATTTAGCGGTACGAGCATTATTGCGCAAAAAACTAGCGCATGCCTCTGTGAGTCGCATACAGATCGAGCGGCCAGCTAGTAACGCTCGGATTATTATTCACACAGCACGTCCAGGTATAGTGATAGGTAAGAAAGGTGAAGATATTGATGCCCTTAGAAAGCAAGTGTCTGCTTTTATGGGGATCCCCGTACATATGAGTGTAGAGGAAATCAGAAAACCTGAGCTTGATGCTCTTCTAGTAGCCGAGTCAGTAGCACAGCAATTGGAACGTAGAATCATGTTTAGACGGGCTATGAAAAGAGCTGTTTCAAACACAATGCGACTGGGTGCAGAGGGTATTAAAATATTTGTGGCTGGCCGATTGAACGGAGCCGAGATAGCTAGATCAGAGTGGTATAGAGAAGGACGCGTGCCTCTTCACACTTTGAGGGCCGATATTGATTATGGCATTGCTAGAGCGAATACTACCTATGGTGTGATAGGTGTTAAGGTATGGATTTTTAAAGGTGAGGTTGTTAAAGCAGCCCCAACCCCAGACGCGATTGAGCCGACTGCTGATAACGCAGTCAGTGCTGTGAAGTAGACCTAGGAATTTAATTATGCTTCAACCGAAAAACACGAAATTTAAAAAGCAGATGAAAGGCCGTAATAGAGGTCTTGCACACCGTGGTAGTAAGGTGAGCTTTGGAGACTTTGCACTTAAGGCTACTACAGCTGGGCGTGTGACTGCTCGTCAAATAGAAGCAGCAAGACGAGCGATAAATCGCTTCGTTAAACGTGACGCCACAGTCTGGATCAGAATATTTCCGGACAAGCCTATTACGAAAAAGCCCTTAGAAGTTAGACAAGGCAAAGGTAAAGGGCCTGTCGAGTATTGGGTAGCTCAAGTAAAGCCAGGGACCATTTTGTATGAAATGGCAGGCGTTGATGAAGAGTTGGCCAGAGAGGCAATGAGGCTTGCCAGTGCCAAATTGCCAGTTAGGACTACATTTGCAGTAAGGACCGCTATGTGATGAAAGTAGCTGATATTAGAGAAAAAAACACAGAAGAGTTGACGGAACTACTAATTGAGTTGCGTAAAAAGCAGTTTAGCTTGCGTATGCAAGGTGGTTTCGGTCAAGAAGCGCGATCTAGTGATATACGAGAAGCTAGAAAAGATATAGCGCGCGTAAAAACAATTATGACTCAACGTTTGGTAGGTGAATCGGGATGAACGAGGCAGTAAGCACGGCACGGACTCTGACAGGAAAAGTTGTGAGTAACGCAATGGAAAAAACTATAGCAGTCGAAGTGGAACGACAAGTCAAGCACGCTCTTTATGGAAAATACATACGAAAATCTTCAAAAATTCTTGCCCATGACGAAATGAATGAGTGCGGGGATGGCGATACAGTCGCCATTGAGGAATGTCGTCCACTTTCAAAGAATAAAAGTTGGCGATTACAAAAAGTGATTAAAAAAGCGACATTAGTTTAGTGGGTGCGATAATAACAATTTTTCGGAGTTATATATGATCCAGATGCAGACGATGTTGGATGTTGCTGATAATAGCGGGGCACGCAGATTAATGTGCATTAAAGTGTTGGGCGGCTCTCATCGGAGATACGCCGGCATTGGTGATGTCATCAAGGTAACTGTGAAAGAAGCTATCCCTAGAGGAAAAGTCAGGAAAGGGGAAGTGTATGACGCTGTGGTTGTGCGTACCCGTAAGGGAGTCAGGCGTTCTGATGGGTCCTTGATCCGATTTGATGGCAATGCCGCTGTCTTGCTTGATAAGCAGTTGGCGCCCATTGGGACACGTATTTTTGGTCCAGTAACCCGGGAATTACGCGGTGATAAGTTTATGCGGATAGTATCTCTCGCGCCTGAAGTGCTCTAGGAGTTATAGGTAAAAATGAATAAAATCAAGAAAGGCGATGAAGTGTATATCTTATGTGGGAAGGATCGCGGTAAGCGAGGTTCTGTACTTAAGGTCTTACCTAATGGGCGAGCGATCGTTCAGGGGGTTAATATGGTAAAAAAACATACCAAACCTAACCCCCAAGCAAATAAACCTGGTGGCATTTTGGAGCAAGAGGCATCGTTAGAGATATCTAACATCGCGGTTTATAACCCTGCCAGCGGCAAAGGCGATCGTGTGGGATTTCGGTTTTTAGAGGACGGACGTAAGGTTCGATACTTTAAGTCTAATGGAGAGGTCGTAGATGCCTAACAAAAAGAGTGCAGATTATGCTCGACTACAAGTTGAGTATGAGAATATTATCGTTAAAAAACTAACTGAACAGTTAGACTTGAAGAGTGCTATGGAGCTCCCTAGGGTTGAAAAAATAACTCTTAATATGGGCGTCGGAGCAGCAGTTGCGGATAAGAAGGTTATAGATCACGCTGTCAAAGATATGACATTAATTGCGGGTCAGAAACCAATCATTACGCTGTCTCGCAAGTCAATAGCAGGGTTTAAAATCAGGGATAATATGCCAATTGGCGTTAAAGTTACCCTGAGGCGAAAAAAGATGTACGAATTCTTGGATCGGCTCATTAATATCGCCATTCCTAGAATTAGAGATTTTCGTGGTCTGAGTTCTCGATCTTTTGATGGACGAGGAAACTATAGTTTAGGCATAAAAGAGCAAATCATTTTCCCTGAAATAGATTACGACAAAATTGATACTCTTCGAGGAATGGATATTTGTATTACCACCTCAGCTAAAACCGATGACGCAGGACGTGCATTACTAGAAGCGTTCCGCTTCCCTTTTAGGAGTCAGTAACTAATGGCAAAGAAATCTATGATTAATCGAGAGTTGAAAAGATCTCGGATGGTTGCGCAATATGCTGACAAGAGAGCAAGCCTAAAGAAAATAATGGCGGATGAGACGGCATCTTATGAAGACCGTGAGTTAGCGCGCTTGAAGTTTCAAAAGCTTCCGAGGGACTCTAGTCCAGTTAGAGGGAGAAACAGGTGCGCCTTAACTGGCAGACCTCATGGTTTTTATAGAAAGTTTGGGTTAGCTCGAAACGAGTTAAGAAGAGTGGCTATGGAGGGACATGTCCCTGGTTTAGTAAAGGCAAGTTGGTAAAAGGCTGTTTGATATATGAGTATGCAAGACCCTATAAGCGATATGTTGACAAGAATCAGGAACGCACATGCACGGCTTAAAGTTAGTGTAACCATGCCTGCTTCCACAAAGAAGACCAACATAGCTAAAATTTTAAAAGATGAAGGTTATATCGTCAATTACACTGTCGATGGTGAAGCGGCGGACAGTAAGTTAACTATTGAACTTAAGTATTTCGATGGTAAGCCGGTGATAGAAAACCTGAAGAGGGTTAGCAGGCCAGGATTACGAGTATATCGTCGTAAAGACGAGATTCCTGCTGTGGTAGCTGGTTTAGGGGTCGCTATTGTATCTACTTCGAAAGGGCTAATGAGTGATCGTGAAGCCCGTTCTCAGGGGATCGGCGGCGAAATTATCTGTTCGGTTTATTGAGGCGTAAGTATAATGTCACGAATTGGAAAAATGGCTATTGAGTTGCCCGACAAAGTTAGCGTCAAAATTGAAGGCGCTCAGGTGCGAATCTCTGGACCGAAAGGTGAGTTGGAGCACAACATGCACGCCCTAGTCAGTGCAAGCCAAGAAAACACTGTCTTGCGAGTAGTCGCTGGGGACGAGAGTCAGGCAGCGAATGCTCTTTCTGGGACTACGCGGGCTATATTGCAAAATATGGTCATAGGTGTCTCGGTAGGATTTGAAAAGAAGTTGTCTATTGTGGGGGTTGGATATCGTGCACAGGCGCAGGGTCAAAAATTAAATCTATCATTAGGGTTTTCTCATCCTGTTGTTTATGAGATCCCTAAAGAAGTGAAAGTGGATACTCCTAGCCAGACAGAGATAGTGGTGAAAGGTATTGATAAGCAAATGGTGGGTCAAGTTGCGGCCAACATAAGAGCATATCGGAAACCAGAACCTTATAAAGGTAAAGGCGTTCGTTATTTTGATGAACATATAATCAGAAAAGAAGCTAAAAAGGCATAACAGAGATGGTTAAGACAACTACACGCCAACGCAGAGCGACCAAAACTCGGGCTGTTATTCGCCAGCAACGTGCGGTCAGGTTATGTGTTAACAGGACACCAAGGCATATGTATGCGCAGATAATTTCTTCAGATGGCGCTTCGGTGTTAGCGAGCGCCTCGACTTTGGAAAAAAGCATTAATGAGGATATCTCATCGACCGGAAATATTGAGGCCGCTGCGCATATAGGTAAAATAGTAGCAGAGCGAGCGGTAGCTGCGGGCATAAGCAAGGTGGCTTTCGATCGCTCCGGATTTAAATACCACGGGCGCGTTAAAGCACTTGCTGATGCTGCCCGCGAGCATGGACTGAAATTCTAGGAGTAGCCAAAGAAAATGAACTTTAAAAAAGGCCCGTCTGATAATAACGACGGCTATCTTGAAAAACTAATTAATGTTGACCGCGTTTCGAAAGTAGTTAAGGGAGGCCGTATCTTTAGCTTTACCGCCCTGACAGTTGTCGGTGACGGTGCGGGACGAGTTGGCTATGGACGAGGGAAGGCACGCGAGGTTCCAATCGCAATTCAAAAAGCAATGGAAAGCGCTAGAAAGAATATGCAGCCAATCGATATTAACGGGACAACCTTGCAGTATGCGATAGTTGGAACTCACGGGGCTGCCAAGGTCTATATGCAACCTGCCTCAGAGGGGACTGGAATTATTGCAGGTGGAGCTATGAGAGCTGTTTTTGATGTGCTCGGAGTTAGTAACGTGCTTGCAAAATGCATAGGGACGACCAATCCGGCGAATGTTGTGCGAGCTACTATTAACGGTCTTATGTCTATGTCTTCCCCTAATAGAATGGCTGAGAAACGAGGCAAGACGGTAGAAGAAATTCGAGGTTAATGAATGTGGCTATTGAAAAATTAAGAATCACCTTATGTAAGAGTTTAAACGGCCGTTTGAAGAGCCATAAGGCGTGTGCCCGTGGTCTTGGGTTACGGAAGATGTGGCAGACTATCGAGGTCGTCAACACAGATGAAAACAGAGGCATGGTCAATAAGATTGATTATATGCTGAAGATTCAAGAGGTCTAGATTATGGAATTAAACACACTGAGTCCGGCGGCAGGATCTAACAAATCGGCTAAAAGAGTGGGTAGAGGGTCTGGTTCAGGGTTTGGTAAAACCGCTGGTCGAGGACATAAAGGTCAAAAGTCGCGATCTGGTGGCTACCATAAGGTTGGTTTTGAGGGTGGGCAGATGCCGTTGCAGCGACGTCTACCTAAATTTGGCTTTAGGTCAAGAACTGCAAGATTTGGCGATGAAATCAGATTGCACGAGCTCGAGTCACTAGACGCAGAGACTATCGATATTTTGGTTTTACGGCAAGCAGGATTAGTAAATCATGATACTAAGAAGGTAAAAATTATCGCTTCTGGTGAAATTAGCCGAGCTGTAAAACTACAAGGGTTGTTTGTAACTAAAGGCGCTCGCATTCAGATCGAAGCCGCCGGTGGCCAAGTGGCTGACTAACGTGGCTATAGGACGCAAAAATCAAGCACCTGCGGGACTTCCAAGTCTGAGCAAAATGACAGAGCTCAGGCAGCGAATATTTTTTCTCCTGGGCGCCCTTCTGGTTTTCCGAATATGCACGCATATTCCAGTTCCAGGTATTAACCCGGTGGCTCTGAACGCACTGTTCGAACAACAGCGTGGGTCGATATTGGATATGTTCAATATGTTTTCTGGTGGAGCGCTAGAAAGATTCTCCGTAGTTGCTTTGGGTATTATGCCTTACATCTCTGCCTCAATTATTATGCAGCTACTGACTGTCGTACATCCTAAGTTAGAGCAACTTAAGAAAGAGGGCGAATCAGGTAGAAGAAAAATCAACCAACTAACTCGCTATTTTACGGTAGTCCTATGCCTTTTCCAGTCTATAGGTGTGGCCGTCATGTTGGAGCAACAGACTGCCGCAGGGCTTCAATTAGTGATTAACCCTGGTGTGTATTTTAAGGTAGCGTGCGTCTCTACATTGGTGAGTGGCACACTATTCCTGATGTGGTTGGGTGAGCAGGTTACTGAAAGAGGTATTGGTAACGGAATATCTATGATTATTTTTGCTGGAATCGTAGCAGGCTTACCAGCTGCAGTCGCGGGAACGCTGGAGCTTGCGAGGACTGGCGAGCTTTCTATATTGTTGGTTTTAATGTTGTTCGTTCTTGCCGTGGGAGTGACAGCGTTTGTTGTGTACGTGGAGAGAGCACAGCGTAAAATTACAGTGAATTATGCTAAGCAGCAAAGAGGTGGTCAGGTCTACGGTGGGCAATCAAGCAGTCTGCCTTTGAAGTTAAATATGGCCGGAGTAATTCCACCGATATTTGCATCGAGTATTATACTCTTTCCTGCTACAATAGGAGGTTGGTTCGGTAACGCAGAAGGTATGGGCTGGCTTCGCGACTTAAGTAGTACTCTTTCGCCAGGACAACCTCTCTATGTGATGTGCTATGCGGCAGCAATTATATTTTTCTGCTTCTTCTATACGGCATTAGTGTTTAACCCTAAAGAAATGGCCGATAATTTAAAAAAATCCGGGGGTTTTATTCCCGGAATAAGACCGGGTGACCAGACGGCGAGATATATAGATAATGTAATGAGCAGATTGACAGTAGTTGGGGCGATATATATTACTTCAGTGTGTCTACTGCCAGAATTTTTGATTCTACAACTAAACGTCCCTTTTTACTTTGGAGGTACCTCCTTATTAATTATAGTAGTGGTTGTTATGGATTTTATGTCTCAAGTGCAGTCTCATTTGGTGTCCCACCAGTATGAAGGGTTGATGAAGAAATCTAATTTGAAAGGTATAGGCCGCCGGTAATGGTTGTAGCGAAGATGGAGCTAATCAGAATATGAAAGTGCAAGCGTCAGTAAAGAAGATATGTAGGGATTGTCGAGTAATTCGACGTAAAGGGGCAGTTCGTGTAATTTGCAGCAAGAACCCTCGTCACAAGCAGCGGCAAGGTTAAGCGGCGTTTATTAATTTTTAGAGAGATATACTATGGCTCGTGTTGCAGGTGTAAATATTCCAGATAGGAAACATTTAATAATTGCAGTTACTTCAATTTACGGCGTTGGGAAAACGCGCGCTGCTGAGATTTGCGAAGTAGCTGGGATTGTTCCGACTTTACTTGTTAAAGACCTTACGGAAGGGCAGTTAGATGAAGTTCGAACTGCAGTTGGTAAATATGATGTTGAAGGCGACCTGAGAAGGGATGTCAGCATGAACATTAAAAGGTTGATGGACCTAGGTTGTTACAGAGGAGTGCGACATAGAAGAGGGTTGCCTGTTCGTGGACAACAGACGCAGACAAATGCCCGTACCCGTAAGGGACCGAAACGAGCCCTTAAACGTTAGAATTTAGGATTTAGAATATGGCTACTACTGCACCTAAGAAGAAAGTTAAGCGTACCATTCTAGAGGGTATAGCGCATGTACATGCTTCTTTTAACAATACGATAATTACTATCACCGACCGCCAAGGCAATGCATTAGCATGGGCGACTGCTGGAGGGAGTGGTTTTCGAGGTTCAAGAAAGAGTACTCCTTTTGCCGCTCAGGTGGCTGCCGAAAAACTAAAGACTGTGAGAGATGATTTTGGAATGGAGAGCTTAGATATATGTATCAAGGGTCCAGGACCAGGCCGCGAATCCGCAGTACGATCTCTTAACAATGCGGGCTTCAAAATTACTAACATCACTGATGTCACACCTATTCCTCATAATGGATGTAGACCTCCTAAAAAGCGAAGGGTATAAAAATGGCTCGTTACATTGGTCCAAAATGCAAATTAAGTCGTTCTCAAGGAATGGACCTCGGCCTTAAAAGTCGTGGACGCCCTATCGAGACGAAATGTCAGCTTGAAAAGCCTCCAGGAATGCACGGAGACTCCCGAGGGAGACGGCTGTCAGACTACGCACTGCAGCTTCGTGAAAAGCAAAAATTAAGAATTACCTATGGAGTGCTGGAGAGACAGTTTAGAAACTACTATAAGGTTGCGGCACATAAGAAAGGTGCTACTGGCGAAAATCTCCTGCAAATCCTAGAAAAGAGGCTTGATAACGTCGTCTACCGAATGGGGTTTGGTTGTACAAGGGCAGAATCCAGACAGTTGGTAAGTCATAAAGCTATCACAGTGAATGGACATGTTGTGAACATAGCTTCTTATCAAGTTGCTCCCGCCGACGTAATTTCAGTGCGTGAAAAATCGAAAGCACAAGTTAGAATTCAGGACTCGCTTGCCATAGCAGAGCAGTTGGGGTTTCCAGACTGGATAGAGGTTGATTCGAAAAAAATGGAAGGGTGTTTTAAATCCATTCCGGAAAGAGCTGACTTGTCGGCTGATATTAACGAATCATTAGTTGTTGAATTATATTCCAAATAATTTTTATTAGGAGACTCCAAGATGGCGTCAGCCTTGAATGAGCTTTTAAAGCCGCAAATAGCAGATGTACAGGTCACGGGGCTGAACACATCTAAGATAATCATAGAACCACTTAACCGCGGTTTCGGTCACACACTAGGGAACGCGCTTAGACGTGTCCTCTTGTCGTCGATGGCTGGGAGTGCAGTAACAGAAGTTGAAATAGAAAATGTCCTTCATGAGTACACTACTATTGAAGGTGTCCATGAGGACGTGACGGATATTTTGTTAAACTTAAAAGGACTTGCAATCAACATGCACGAGCGTGATGAAGCAGTCTTGACAGTTAATAAAAAAGGCCCTTGCGTAGTTACAGCTAAAGACATAGCTCTTGACCATGACGTTGAGATCGTAGACTCAGACTTTCATATTTGTACTCTCGGAGATAAGGGAGAGATAAATATGGTGTTAAAAGTCACTAAAGGCAGAGGTTACCAACCTGCAAACGCTAGGAGCGACGGTACCGAGGACGAAAGTGTGTCAGTTGTTGGCGCTTTGAAACTTGACGCGTCGTATAGTCCTGTTATGAGATGCAGCTACGAGGTACAAGCTGCGCGGGTAGAACAGCAAACAGACTTGGACAAGCTAATAGTAACGGTCGAAACAAACGGGACAATTGACCCCGAAGAAGCGGTAAAAGAAGCTGCTTTTATTATTCGGAATCAGTTTTCGGTATTTGTTGATATTAGTAAGGAAGCTCCAGAAGAAGTTCCTGTCATTCCAGAGGTTGTAATTGATCCAATTCTATTGAGATCTATTGATGATCTAGAATTAACTGTGAGATCCGCTAATTGTCTGAAGGCTGAAAGTATTCATTTTATTGGGGACTTGATACAAAGAGCGGAAGTCGATTTACTGAAAACACCTAATCTAGGTCGCAAATCTTTAACGGAAATAAAAGATGTTTTAGCAACCCGCGGCCTTACGTTAGGTATGAAGCTAGAAAACTGGCCCCCAGCAGATCTTTATGGTAGACCGTAACCTTATGACCATCATCGACATTTAAAGGCGAGATTAGAATAAATGAGACATTTGAAGAGCGGGCGCAAGCTTAATAGAAATAGCTCACATCGAAAAGCAATGTTCAGAAACATGACAGCATCTCTTTTTCGGCATGAGTTGATACGCACCACCTTAGCAAAAGCTAAAGAGCTCAGGCGAACTGCTGAGCCATTGATTACTATTGCTAAAATAGACTCGCTTGCCAAGAGACGACTAGTGTTTTCTCGGCTTCGAGATCGTGAAATGGTCACAAAATTATTTAATGAGCTCGCGCCTAGATATGTAGCTCGTCCAGGAGGCTATTTGCGGGTATTGAAGTGCGGCTTCCGACCCGGTGACAGCGCGCCGATGGCTATTGTAGAACTTATGGATAGGCCTGAAGAAACTGAGATCGAGGTTGTAGAATCTGCCTAACAGTTTTATTTGCTTTGTCGTAGATTTTTTTCCATTAGAGCTTTAACCATCGCTGGGTTAGCCTTGCCTTTTGTTTGCTTCATAACATGGCCTACTAGGAAACCTAATATCTTTAACTTTCCAGCTTTGTACTCTTCTACTTGAGACGGAAAGTTGGTTAAGGTTTGAGATATCACTTTCTCTAGAAGCTCATTGTCCGATACTTGGCCAAGTCCTTCGTCAGCAATTATTTGGTCGGCACTTGAGCTGCTATCCCACATCAATCCAAGTAGATGTTTGGCGGTTTTCCCAGAAATAGTCTCATCCTCTATCCTTTTAAGAACACTTACTAGTCTTTCAGGAACTATTGGGCTCTTAGAGATTGTGACGCTGGATTTGTTAATGAGAGCTGAAAGTTCTCCTATGATCCAATTGGCGACTAATTTCGGGGATAAGGTAGACTTTCTCATGCACGCTTCGAAATACACTGAGGTTTCTGGGCTATTAGCTAGTATTTCCGCATCTTCGCTACTTACTCCGTAGTCTTTAAGGTACCGCAGCCTCTTGTTCCAGGGCGTTTCCGGGAGATCTTTCGCTATCCGGGCGATGTGTTCGGCAGTAATGGTGATTGGAAGCAAGTCGGGATCAGGGAAATACCGGTAATCATGCGCATCTTCCTTACTGCGCATTGTGCGTGTTTCGTTTTTTTCTGGATCATACAAACGAGTCTCTTGTTTGATTACCCCCCCTTCCTCTATAACTCCGATTTGGCGAGCTGCCTCATAGTTTATGGCCTTCTCGACAAATCTAAATGAGTTAAGATTCTTCACCTCAGTACGAGTACCCAGCTCAGGATCTTCAGCTTTTCGAACTGAAACATTTGCATCACACCGGAAACTACCTTCCTGCATGTTGCCGTCGCATATACCTAGTGTTCGCACTAAGCAATGAAGTTCTTTAAGATACAGCACTGCATCTTGCGCACTCCTTAGTTCTGGTTCAGAAACTATTTCCAATAGTGGTGTTCCGGAACGATTGAGATCTATGGCTGTGCTACGTTCGAATTCTCCGTGTAACGATTTTCCCGCATCTTCTTCTAAATGGGCGCGTGTGATATTAATCATTTTTTCTTCGCCGTTGTTTACGAACTTTAATTGCCCTTTAGATATTATAGGTTTGTCATATTGACTGATTTGGTAACCCTTCGGAGAGTCCGGATAGAAATAATTTTTTCGTGAGAATATTGATTCAGATGCAATTTCTCCATCGATCGCAAGTCCCAGCATAATCGCAAGGTCTAGCACTCTTTTATTCAAGACTGGCAGCACGCCTGGGAGCGCTAAGTCAACGGCAGACGCCTGTGTGTTAGCTTTTGCACCATATTCAGTGGAAGATCCAGAAAAAATTTTACTACTCGTAGCAAGTTGCGCATGCACTTCGAGCCCAATGACTATTTCCCAAGACATTATTGTGTTCCTTCTGAGTCATCTCGCGAAAAGTGTTGGTGCCAGCCGGTAGACTTTTGGAACATATGTCCAAGCGTCAGCAGCTTTGATTCTTGAAAATAGCTACCTATGAGCTGAAGGCCGACAGGCATACCACCCACAAAACCGGCGGGAATAGATAAAGCGGGCAGCCCTGCTAGGTTCGATGCCACTGTAAAACAATCTCCCAGATACATTTCTACTGGGTTATCTAGGTGCTTACCCGTCTCAAAAGCTGTAGTGGGAGCTGTAGGGCTAATTACTGCATCAACCTGCGTAAACGCGTTAGCGAAATCGTCCTTTATCAAACGTCGGATTTGTTGGGCTTTTCGATAGTAGGCATCATAATAGCCTGAAGACAATACGTACGTGCCCGTTAATAGCCGCCTTTTGACTTCTTCTCCAAAGCCTTCACTTCGAGTTCGTTTATACAAATCTTCAATATCAATGGGTAGTTCACACCTATGTCCGTACCTGACGCCATCATACCTGGAAAGATTCGAAGAACACTCAGCAGAAGATATAACATAATAAGCAGGAATTGAAAGCGAGGTAGTGGGGAGGCTGATCTCTACGATATTTGCTCCCAGTTTTTCGAACTCTTTAATTGCTTCTTCAATTACGCCTTCAACTTGACGATCGAGACTTGTAGAAAAATACTCCTTGGGCAGCCCAATTGTTTTTCCTTTGAGCGCATCTTCCAGATTTCCAGAATAATCCTCTGTCTTAACCATGGATGAGGTAGAATCTTTAGGGTCATAGCCAGCCATAGGCGAGAGTAGGTGAGCGAGATCCTCGACGCTGCGCCCCATCGGTCCTGCCTGGTCTAAGCTCGATGCGAAAGCAATCATTCCATATCTAGAGACTCTTCCATAAGTTGGCTTTAAGCCGCTTATCCCACAAAAAGCTGCTGGCTGTCTAATGGAACCCCCAGTGTCAGAGCCAGTTGCGACGGGTGTGAAGCCAGCAGACACTGCAGCGGCAGAACCGCCGGAAGAGCCGCCAGGTACGCAGTTAGTATTCCAAGGATTGTTGACTTGGCCATAGAAGCTTGTCTCGTTAGATGAGCCCATTGCAAACTCATCCATATTTGTTTTTCCAAGCATTACCATGCCTTGTGAGCCGAGCCGCTCGACGATCGTTGCATCATAAGGAGAAATAAATGTATCCAACATCTTCGATCCAGACGTGGTTCGAACTCCTTTGGTGCAAAATATATCTTTATTAGCGTAAGGCACTCCTGTTAGCTTATTTGCCGAGCCGTTTGACCTGCTTCTGTCAGCGTTCTTTGCATCTAGAAGCGCTCGCTCGTGACACACTGTTATAAAGCTATTGATTTCAGGATCCAGGTTATCAATACGATTCAGGTACGCTTTGGTTAATTCTTGACTGGAGAATGTACCATTCTCCAAGCCTTGTATGATTTCGGTAACGCTATTTGGTAAGTTCATTTCATTCTTTATTCAATTACCTGGGGGACTAGATATAAGCCGTTTTCAGTCGTTGGAGCAACTGACTGATAGCTTTCTCTCTGATTCTTTTCACTTACTTTATCGTTTCTAAGCTTTTGAGTCTCTTCTAAAGGGTGTGCTAGGGGCGTGATCCCTTCCGTTTCGACCGCTTTCATTTCGTCCACAAAGGCTAAAATTTTATTGAGCTGATCTTCATAAGAACAGATGTCTTTGTCGGCAATCGAAATTCTAGCTAGTTGAGCAATCTCTCTGACTTCTTTCTCAGTTATAGGCATCATTTGTTCCCGCTAGTTGTTGACTCGTCGAGCGCCAAAAGGCACGATATGGTAGTGTTAATTGTGTATCATTATACTTTGAAAACAATACGGTGTAAGGCTCGGCCGACCCCAATTTACAGATTAATATTTCAGCTATTGAGTTAAACCTACCGTCGGTGTCTCAGTTTACCTGATAATACGACTAGTTTTTAAGGATTCTTTATATGTTCAAAATGCTCCGCGGATTATTTTCCAATGATTTGTCCATTGATTTGGGTACCGCAAATACTCTCATTTATGTGAGTGGGAAAGGCATCGTGTTAAATGAGCCCTCTGTAGTTGCTATTAGAATGGCAGATGGCTCTCGTAACGCGAAGTCAGTTGTTGCTGTGGGCGCTGATGCCAAGCTAATGCTAGGCAGAACTCCGGGGCATATTGAGGCTATCCGACCTCTGAAAGATGGAGTAATAGCTGATTTCACTATTACAGAAAAGATGCTGCAACATTTCATAAAAAAAGTTCATGGTAATAGCCTTTTTAAACCAAGTCCTCGAGTATTAGTGTGCGTGCCTTGTGGTTCTACTCAGGTTGAGCGGCGAGCAATTAAGGAGTCGGCGCAAGGTGCCGGCGCACGAGAGGTTTATCTAGTAGAAGAACCAATGGCAGCCGCTGTTGGAGCTGGCCTGCCGGTAGGAGATCCCAGTGGTTCCATGGTTCTTGATATAGGTGGAGGAACTACTGAGATAGCAGTCATTTCTTTGAACGGTATTGTCTACTCGGAATCGGTAAGAGTTGGCGGAGATCGATTTGATGAAGCGATAATCGGTTACGTCAGAAGAAATTATGGAAACCTTATTGGTTATGCAACTGCGGAGAAAATCAAGCATACGATCGCTTGTGCGTATCCTAGTGACGAAGTGTTAGAAATCGAAGTCATGGGCCGAAATCTGGCAGAGGGGTTGCCACGTCCATTTAGTCTGAATTCCAATGAAATTCTAGAAGCGCTACAAGAACCACTGTCTGGTATCGTTGATGCTGTAAAAATAGCACTTGAGCAGACTCCACCCGAACTAGGATCTGATGTAGCTGAGAGGGGTATGGTGCTGACGGGCGGCGGTGCTTTGCTTAAAGACTTGGATAGATTGCTCATGGAAGAAACAGGTCTTCCTGTGTATGTGGCAGATGACCCCCTGACCTGTGTAGCTCGAGGAGGAGGAAGCCTCCTAGAGATGATAGAAGAGCGCGGGTTTGACATGCTCTCTCTGGAGTAGATGGGGTACACTTAACTCTCTAGAGGCTGTAGCAATTAAAGTGCGCTCAAGTAATAAACACCTAATTTCCATGAAGTTCACAGCATGTGTGATACTTTCTTTTTTATTTATGTCGATTGATAAAAATGATGGTCATTTGGAAGGCATCCGAGAGACTATTGGAGTGGTCATTTACCCATTATATTCGGTGATCGATGTGCCTTATAGAGCCTATAAGGCGACGATGTTTAAATTGAGAACTCAGATAGACCTCTTAGAGGAGAATGATGCATTACGTGCTGAGAATATCGCTTTAACTTTAGATGCTTCTCGCTATCTAAGTATTAAACATGAAAATGAACGTTTGCAGAAAATAATTCAAGCCCCTTCGGTGATTGAACAGAAAATCTTGGTGGCAAATGTCTTGCAAATAGAAAGCTCTCACGCAAGCAGAAAGATTGTTATCAACAAAGGTCGGTCACATGGGGTTTACCGCGGCCAGCCGGTTGTAGATTCTGCTGGAGTCGTCGGACAAGTCAGTCACGCGAGTGCTTTTTATTCAACTGTAGTCCTCATAACTGATGCTGTTCACGCCTTGCCAATCGTGATTAACAGGAATGGTTTAAGGTCAGTGGTTACTGGCTCGAGAAAAAATGATGTCTTGTCCTTAGATTTTATTTCCTTAAGTGACGATATACGCGTTGGAGACTCTGTTGTTACTTCTGGGATGGGCGGCGTATTTCCAGGCGGGTATCCAGTTGGTTCAATCGTCTCTGTTGAGAGTCGGCCTGGGGATGACTTTCAACGAGCTTTAGTAAAGCCTGCTTCTAAACTAGGGAGGTTTCACGAAGTACTTTTGATCGAACTAGAAAGCCGCCGAGATAAGGGCGAAGCCCAAAAAGAAAATAATAGTAATGCGAGTGGGACTGCTGGTTAGTATGAAAAAAAACAAGAAAATACTGATTATCGTACTTAGCTTTTTTTGTAGTTTTATTTTAGCGGTTGTTCCTTTCCCTGCAGAGTTAAATGACTATCGACCAGCTATTCCAGCAATAGTAATGATTTATTGGTGCCTTAAAGCACCTCAATATATTGGTGTCATAAATGGTTGGTTCATCGGTCTTGGGTTTGACGTTCTCCATGGTTCCGTCTTAGGACAAAATGCTTTGGGATTTACGTTAATCGCCTATGCATGTCTCTTATATGATTCCAGATTTAAGTTTTCACCACGGTCTCAGCAAATGGTGTTTGTTTTTATATTGGTAGTCTTTTATATCGCTGTTACTGGCAAGGTAAGTGAGATCTTTGCTTCGAGTCTCTTCACTATGACGCACTTTAAAGGAGCATTACTTACTCCTCTTATCTGGTCGCTCTTAGTAGCTTTTTTCAGGAGAACTGAATCTAAAGATAATACCTTGCTGTGAGGAAATGGAGTCTTGATATCTTGGTCTATGCTTCGCGTTATGGTCTGCTTACAATATAAAAATGGGGCGGCGTAAGAGAGTTGCTAATGGAAATTAAAAACAAAGATAGCGAGCGCAGCATCTTCTTTTTTAGGTTGAATGTTATAACGGTATTCCTAGTTGTTGTTTTGGTCTGCATTGTATTTCGTGTCTTCTATCTCCAGATCCTAAACCACGAACATTTCATAACTCGCGCACAAGAGAATCGATTGAAAATACAGCCGATTGTCCCCCCCCGGGGACTGATTTACAGTTCCGATGGGGTGCTGCTTGCTGGAAATAAACCATCATTCTCCCTCCTGGTTGTTCCTGAAAAAGTGAACGATATGGAGGGGTCAATATTGAGGCTTTCTAGGCTGATGCAGCTTGATACCGGTGGAGTTAAAGAAACACTAGGCGGCTTAAAAGAAAGAACTAGTTTTCAGTCGGTTATGTTGAAAAATCAATTAACTGAGCAAGAGGTTGCGATTTTCTCCGTTAATCGATTTAGATTCCCCGGGTTTTTCATAGATTCCAGCTTAGTTCGTTATTACCCAATGGGCTCTGATATGGCGCATATTGTAGGCTATGTTGGGAAAATGAATTCTCGTGACCTGTTAGGCGTTGATAACTCTAATTATAGAGGCACTCGATTTATTGGAAAAATTGGCATTGAATCAATGCAAGAGGAGATTTTGCATGGTAAAGCTGGATACCAGAAAGTAGAAGTTAACGCTGAAGGGCGTGTACTTCGAGTAGTAGAGAGAAAAGACCCGATTCCAGGCTCGAATGTACATCTGGCCGTTAGTAGCATGATGCAGAGACAAGCATTTCAGCTGTTGGAGGGCTTTTCTGGAGCGGTTGTTATGCTAGAGCTAGAATCGGGCTCATTATTGGCTAGTGCAAGTAACCCTTCTTTTGATCCAAACTTGTTTGTCGATGGAATCTCCTCATCTGCTTATAAAAAGCTAATTAACTCGCCGGGGAAACCGTTATTTAATAGAGTTCTTCAAGGGCAGTATCCTCCGGGTTCAGTGGTGAAGCCTCTTATTGCAATAGGTGCATTGGAGTCGGCGGTCGAAACGACTGGCTCTCATGTTTACTGTCCCGGATTTTATCGATTAAATGATAAAGGGCGCCGCTATCATTGCTGGTCAGAAAAAGGTCACGGAAAAGTTGATCTTAACAATGCTATTGCTCGTTCATGTGACGTCTATTTTTATCAGCTTGCTAAGAATGTAGGAATCCATGGGCTTAAAGAGTCACTGTTAAGCTTTGGTCTCGGCTCTCAAACGGGTGTTGATCTGCTAGGCGAAAAATCTGGGCTTGTTCCCTCACGCGAGTGGAAAAAACTTGCGTTAGGTGAGAGTTGGTATCCTGGGGAAACGCTGATTTCTGGAATTGGGCAGGGTTTCATGTTGGCAACGCCTATTCAACTAGCTCAAGCGGCCGCTATTCTTGCTCGGAAAGGACTGGTTACTCCGCCAAGATATCTTGACTACTATCAATCGATTGACGGCTTGAAAGAAGAGTTTCCTAGACAGCCGGCCAGATCCCCTCGTCTCCAACTGAGGGATGCGATACATTGGGATGTCGTCAGAGATGCGATGATCGATGTGGTTCACTCTGACTTTGGAACAGCCCGCTCAGCTAGATTAGCGGATGGAATTAAATTTGCTGGGAAAACGGGGACCGCTCAAGTTTCTAAGGTGAACCGAGGCTCCATGAAGCAGAAACCGATGGTTTTAAGAGACCATGCGCTTTTTATTGGTTTTGCACCTGCCCACAAACCCGAGATCGCGGTCGCGGTCTTGGTTGAGAATGGGGGAAGTGGCAGCAGAACCGCCGCCCCAATGGCACAAAAGATGATGGATGCATTTTTCCATAATAAAAAAAAGGTTGACGATTTAGCTGATGAATCGCGGTAGTAACTTGTTTTTGAGATTGCATGTCGACTTGGCATTGGTCGGTTCAGTTTTCATAGTGTGTACGATTGGACTTATTTTACTTTATAGTGCGTCAAACGGTTCGTCAGAAGTTGTTTTCAGGCAACTGGTGAGGATGATGATTGGACTGACGGCGATGCTAAGCATTGCACAAGTTAGCCCCAGGGCTTTGCTTAAACTATCTCCTTTTATTTACTTAGTTGGTCTCCTATTACTGATAGCCGTGCATTTTTTTGGTGACACGTCCGGTGGTGCCGCGCGTTGGTTGGATTTAGGGATTGTGCGGTTTCAGCCTGCAGAAGTTATGAAAATAGCTGTGCCACTAATGCTGGCAGCGATTATTTCCAACCGTCCACTCCCACCGAGTAAAAGAAGTATTCTTTTATGTTCGTTAATTCTAGTAGTTCCGGTTTTCTTGATTTACCAACAACCTGACTTAGGCACCTCTCTTTTGGTAGGTTTCTCTGGGATTATTGTCCTTTTCTTGGGAGGTGTTAGTTGGCGTGCTATTCGGTATGTATCCTTGTTTTCCCTTTGTGCTGCGCCCCTTGCTTGGGTTTCAATCCACTCTTATCAAAGAGAAAGAATACGAACTCTTTTTAATCCAGAAAATGATCCGTTGGGAGCCGGTTACCACATCATACAGTCGAAGATTGCGATAGGTTCTGGAGGTCTCTACGGCAAAGGCTGGCTTAACGGAACGCAGTCACATCTTGAGTTTTTACCCGAAAGAGCGACAGACTTTATTTTTGCTGTCTATTGCGAAGAGTTCGGACTTGTGGGCGTTCTTATGTTGATGGCTGCCTATCTTTTAGTTATTTCCAGAGGCATTCATGTTGCTCGGAATGCTCAAGATACATTTGAACGTTTGTTAAGCGCTTCTCTAATTATTACTTTTGTCACGTATATAATCGTAAATGTGATGATGGTAGTTGGCCTTATCCCGGTTGTTGGCGTACCCTTGCCCTTAATTAGTTACGGAGGGACTTCCATGGTTACTATGATGGCAAGTCTAGGAATGGTGATGTCAATCCTCACCCATCGAAAGTTTTATTCTCGGGATTAATAGTTTTTGCTATGGAGTATTTTATGCGTTTCAAGCTTATTTTCTTAGCTGGTTTTGTTTTTTCAGCATGGAGCTCTATTGTAATATCTGAGCCATTAAATACAGTTTTGGTCGAGAATTTCGTCCAAGAAATGGTTGGGAAGCATAGTTTTGATGAAACTGAATTAACAATACTTTTCTCAAAAATAAAGCGCTCAGTCACTATCAGCAACTCCGCTGCGAGACCTGCAGAGAAAACTCGGACTTGGCCTGAATACCGAAAAAGAGCAGTAACAGCAGCGCAAATTAAAAATGGAGTTAAATTTTGGAGGAAGAATAAGAAAACACTTGAGCGGGCGAGAAAAGTCTATGGAGTTCCAGAACATATTATTGTTGCTATATTGGGAATAGAAACACGCTATGGAAAGATTACTGGTAATTTCCCAGTTCTGAGTTCTTTGTCTAACTTAGCTTTCCATTACCCGGGTGGTGTGAAGCATCGCGCTAAACTATTTAGGGATTACTTAGAGCAGTACCTTCTACTATGCCGAGAAGAAGGGTTTGATCCTTTATTAATTAAAGGTTCATATGCAGGAGCTATGGGAATGATACAGTTTATGCCTACACCTTTCCGACGGATAGCGGTGGATTTCGATGGGGATGGGAAACGAGATATTTGGAAAAGCAATTCGGATGCGATTGGAAGCGTTGGCAATTACTTGATGGACAGAGGCTGGGTAAGAGGAGAGCGTGTTTTTTCTTCCGCAAAGATGCCTACTGACAATATGTTTCACCTCGCAGAAGGGTCTGGTATCAGAACGAATACTGATCTTGCTACACTTGCGCTGGCGGGGATCTACCCTAATGAATCTGATCCATCCGGTGACACGAAAGTGAGGCTCTGGTGTCTTGAAGAGGAGATTGGAACCGCTTGCTGGATTGGATATCATAATTTTAGCGTCATTGGTCGATATAACCCTAGATTAAAATATATGATGGTAGTAGCACACTTGGGAAATGAGTTGCTTGAAAAAATGAAATAAAAAAACGATATAAAGGCTGTTATTTTTATTTCATAGAAGGATGGTATTGTGTTTTTTAAATTGGAGTTAGGGATTTTGAGAATGAATAAAAATGGCGTTTTGGCTCGTCTAACTGTTTTGAGAAATAAAGCGAACACGAAATTTCACACGATAGCCTTAGGGTTTATTATCGCTGTTTCAGCAACCGGTGTAATAGCTCAGGTTGCACGTACAATCCCTGCACCAGAGATTGATGTCACCTCTTATATTTTGATGGATCAAAATACAGGTTTCTTCTTAAGCGAGAAAAATGCCGATCAAAGAGTGGAGCCTGCTAGCATTACAAAAATAATGACGGTTTATGTTGCCGGTCACGCGCTCCAGCAAGGTTTGATTAAGCTAGAAGATGAAGTTTCAGTCAGCACCAAAGCTTGGAAAATGGGTGGATCAAAAATGTTCATCGAAGTTGGCAAGAAAGTTACGGTAGATGCCTTGCTTGACGGAGTAATAGTGGTTTCTGGAAATGACGCTAGCGTGGCGCTAGCGGAACATATCGCCGGCACCGAGCAAACATTCTCTGCAATGATGAATGATTATGCAAAGCAATTGGGTATGGTGAACTCAAACTTTGCCAATGCATCGGGCTATCCTGATCCGGAAACATATGTGAGTGCACGAGATGTGGCAGTTTTATCTAGAGCCTTGATCCGAGAATTTCCTTTGTTATATGCAAGATTTGCCAAAAAACAATATACTTTTAATAAGATAAAACAACCCAATAGAAATAAACTTTTGTTCCGTGATAGTAGCGTTGATGGGATAAAAACCGGACACACTGAAAGCGCAGGGTATTGTTTGGTTTCTTCGGCAATGAGAGATAACGTAAGGCTTATCTCCGTGATCATGGGTTCATCATCCGACATAGCCAGAACCGACTCTAGTCAGTCGCTGCTAAATTACGGTTACAGGTTTTTCGAATCAAAGAAGTTCCACCGAGCAGGAGATAAAGTGTCATCTCAAATGATATGGCACGGGGCTGTTGATTCGATATCACTAGGAGTGCTTCAGGATGTAGATCTAGTCATTCCTCGAGGAACTGAGAGCCGTGTTGAAACCAAACTAGAAATAGATAAACCAGTTTTAGCCCCGCTAGAGATTGGCCAGCCCGTTGGAAGGCTCAGCGTATTTTTAGACGGCAAGCTACTATCTGAGGTTCCTCTTGTTTCGTTGGATAATGTCGAGGAGGGTTCTTTCTTTTCTAAACTTTGGGATACCTTTATTCTGTTTTTTGAATCTCTCTTTAGTATATGAGTGTATGCTTTTTAAATAATGAGTACGTCCTTCTGTCCGAGGCAAAAGTATCTGTTCTAGATCGTGGCTTTATATTTGGAGATGCTGTTTACGAAGTTTTACCGGCTTTTGAAGGAAAATTTTTTGCGTTAGCGCAACACCTAGAACGGCTTAATGATAACTTGAAGAAAGTGTCTATTGATCCGCCTTACTCTAGTAAAGAGTGGGAGGAGCTGCTCGCCGCGCTCTCTGAGAAAAATGGCAATAGTGACTTTTCTTTTTATATACAGGTAACACGAGGTGTGGCGGAAAGAAATCACTTCTTCCCTATGGACTGCAAACCTACAGTATTTGTCATGTGTACTAATCTCAAAAGCTCGAGCAGTCCTTTAATAAAGTCTTGTATTACGAGATCAGATAATCGCTGGGGTAGATGTGATATTAAGACAACTTCTTTGTTGCCAAACCTTATGTTAAAAAATGAGGCATTACTATCTGATGCTTTCGAAGTAATACTATTGAAAAATGGCATGCTAACAGAGGGAGCCTCAAGTAATGTTTTTGTTGTCAGCAAAGGTCGTGTAAAGACGCCTGAGGTTTCTAATTTTATTTTACCCGGAGTAACAAGAGATTTTGTGCTTCAGGTGTTAAATGAACTAGGTATCACTTGTGAAAAAAGAAACGTTATCTCCGAAGAATTGTTTGACGCATGTGAAATTTGGCTGACAAGTTCAACAAATGACTTGATAGGTGTAAACCTGCTTAATGGAAAGCCAGTCGGGAACGGGCAGAAGTACCCGATGCTAGAGAGGGTTTCTTCAGCATTTGCCGAAGCGAAGATAAGGAGTCTTACAGGCTAAGTGCGTAAGCCCGTTCCTCGTTTGAGGATATCAAGGCATATGATGGTTAACAGCACTACAAAAGTAACAATCGCTAATAATGCATAGGTAACATTGATGTCGCTATGTCCTAGCATCCCATATCTAAAGGCATTGACCATATATAAAATGGGATTAAATAGTGATACTTGGTACCAAAAAGATGGAAGTAGATCCACGGAGTAGAATACTCCACCTAGGTACGTCATAGGAGCTAATATAAAAGTTGGGACAATTGAAATGTCGTCAAAGCTTCTAGCGAATACAGCATTTAGAAAACCGCATAGAGAGAAGAGAGTGGAAGTTAGCAAGACAACAGCAAACGTTACTGTATAGGAATGAATTGAAAGATCGGTAAAAAAGAGAGCAACCAACGTTACTAGAAATCCAATAGCGATGCCTCGGCATACGCCTCCCACAACATATCCAAGCAATATTATTTCGTTCGAGACAGGTGCCACTAATATCTCTTCTATATGGCGCTGGAATTTTGCCCCAAAGAACGATGAAACGACATTTGAATAAGAATTTGTAATAACTGACATCATTATGATACCTGGAGCTATAAACTGTATGTAATCGAATCCAGCCATTTCGCCTATACGTGGGCCAAGAATAGTACTGAATAGAATGAAGTAGAGGCTCATAGTGATTGCTGGTGGTAATAGAGTTTGCATCCAGATTCTAGAAAAGCGAGTTATCTCTTTTCTAATAATAGTCTTTAGGCCGATCCATTGAGTTTTTTTCAAGCTCTGCAATTCTTCCTCTCCCTCAAGCGCTCTCTGCGACCAATCCTAAGAATAGCTCTTCCAAACGATTAGATTTGTTACGCATACTCTGAATCTTTATGCCAGATTTTGACAATTCTTCGAACACGGTATTTAAATTTTCTCCTTGATTAACGGTGACCTCAAATCGGTGATCATCGAGTTTTCGGATCTGATGATCGCCTAGCTTGCTAAGCGTTGAGATTGACGAGGTACAATCAAAAATGAAGCTCTCTGCACCTAGCTTTCGCAAAAGTAGTTGCATCGAGGTATTCTCGACGATTTCACCTTTATCAATAATAGCGATATTTCGGCAGAGACTTTCTGCTTCCTCAAGATAGTGTGTCGTTAATATTATCGTGGTACCTGATTTGTTCAGATCAGTTAAGAATTTCCACATAGAACGACGTACTTCAATATCAACCCCAGCTGTCGGCTCATCCAGTATAAGCAGTCTAGGCTCGTGAATAAGCGCCCGAGAAATCATTAACCTTCGTTTCATGCCTCCTGATAAATTCCGTGAAATTTCGTCACGACGGTCCCAAAGTTGTGTTTGCTTTAATATTTTTTCTGCACGTTTTCGCGCATCAGGTCGATCAATCCCATAATACCCTGCTTGGTTTAAGATGATTTCATTCACTGTTTCGAATTGATTGAAGTTGATTTCTTGAGGGACTACTCCGATCAGCGATTTGGCTCGTGAAAAATCTTTATCCACATCTACGCCAAATATTTTTATCTCTCCCGCAGTTTTCAGCACCAGGCTACTTATAATTCCAATAGCGGTTGATTTCCCTGCGCCATTAGGACCAAGTAGTGCGAAGAAATCTCCTTCTTGAACAGTCAAGCTTACCCCACGCAGGGCTGTAACACGTCCGCGGTAAGTTTTTCTTAAATTAGTCATCTGCAGAGCAGGTGGGTTAAAAATCATAATGTTAGATACAAAAGTCATTCATTTTCGGATTTTTGCACAAGCGCCTAAAATCAGGTGCCTACGAAGGGCCTATTCGGTTATATTCTATCACATAAGTGAGACATATTCGTTTTAGAACGTTACAAACGCTAAGAGTTATTTTATATAAATGAGTGCTAATAAAACTATAGTATTAGCCCGCCATGGGGATGCTTCTTGGGGACCTCGGGACTATGATCGGCCGCTCTCTGAGAGGGGTCGTGCAGATGTTATGAACGCGGCAACTTTTCTGATATCAAGAGACTTGGAGCCAGACTTAATAGTTTACTCTCCAGCTAGACGCACCCGGGAATCTCTGGAGATTATTAAAAATGTATGTAGTCGAAGAATTGTAGTGCGCGCGTTAGAGTTTGAGCCTTTGTATCAATGTACGGTTGAACATATTTTAGATGCCTGCTGTCTCGGTGATGGTATTCAGCATCTTATGGTTCTTGCCCATAACCCTGGTTTAACCGATTTTCTCCACTATTTAGTCACTAATGGAGAGTTGCTTTTGAAGCAGCATGGGGGACTCACACCAGCTACGATGGTTGCCGTTGAGCCAGCCTATGACGGCGATATACTTGTTCCTCGCAAAGGTAAAGTGTTGGATTGGTATAGCCCGTGACAGAGGATTGACACCGAACTGGTGCCAGTGATCGTAATGTTTCTAAACTCAGATGGTAATATAATACTACATGGACACTAACGAAGAATTACTCGAATTCCCCTGTGAATTTCATATAAAAGCTATCGGTCACACGACTAAAGACCTTGATGCTACAGTGGTTAGCGTTGTTCGTAAGCACATAAAAGCGATTTATGAGGGTGGTGTTAGGTCAAAGCCAAGCAGTAAAGGAAGATTCACGTCTGTAACCGTCACTTTTACTTTGGAAAGTCGCGAGCAATTGGATAATATTTATGCGGCTTTGGGAGCAATAGACGAGGTTGTCATGGTTCTATGAATATCTTCATTCGTGAGATGGGTTGTCGTGAATATGAGCAAGTTTGGGATGAGATGCGTTTGTTCACAAAAACGAGACAACCGAACAGTAATGATGAGATCTGGATTGTAGAGCACCCTGCAGTATTTACGTTAGGCAGGGCTGGGAAAGTGGAACATGTCCTAAATGCCGACGGTTTAACGATAGTTCGTAGCGACAGAGGCGGCCAAGTCACTTACCATGGGCCTGGTCAACTCGTACTGTATACTTTGTTAGATGTTAAGCGGTTAAAAATTGGTCCGAGAGAACTTGTGAGGCGTATTGAACAAGGGGTGATTAATTACCTAGAAAAAGTTGGTATTTCTGGAGCGAGAAAAGAAAAAGCGCCGGGTGTTTATATTGATGGGAAAAAAATTGCAGCCTTAGGATTGAGAATACGGTCAGGTTTTAGCTATCATGGGATGTCTATTAATGTGAATATGAATCTATCCCCTTATGGAAGGATTAACACCTGTGGATTCGAGGACTTGGAGGTTACACAACTCATAGATCACGATGGCCCTGATAACTTAACCGATGTTTCCGTAAAAATCGTGCCAGAACTTTGCACGACCCTTTATGATGGTAAGTCAGTCTCACGGATCTACAAATAGATGAGGCTAGAACTAAGACCTCAATTTCAACTACAAGGATCACCATGGATAGTTTAGAGTCTAAATCTAAGCCGAAACGCGCCCAACGGGGAGCGGATAAAGTTTCTCGAATTCCAGTCAAGGTCATTCCATCGTTAGGCGCCCTCCCAAGGAAACCACCTTGGCTGAAGGTTAAAGCGCCTAGTGATCCTAAGGTCTTGGCGCTCAAAAAATTGATCAGAAAAGAGGGGCTTCATACCGTATGCGAAGAAGCTTCTTGTCCTAATATAGGTGAGTGCTTTGCTCATGGAACTGCTACATTCATGATCATGGGTGATTTATGCACTAGACGATGCCCATTCTGTGATGTCGCTCATGGTCGACCAGATCCGTTAGATGAGACTGAGCCCGCACATCTAGCAAACGCTATAGAAATTATGGACTTACGATATATCGTGATTACCTCTGTGGACAGAGATGATCTAAGAGATGGTGGAGCTAGTCACTTTGCAGATTGCATAGATGCCGTTAGACGTCGTGTTGCTGATATTAAAATTGAAGTGCTTGTGCCGGATTTTAGAGGTCGCATGGATCTAGCATTAGAAAATTTATTGCAGAGTCCGCCTGATGTTTTCAATCATAATCTAGAAACAGTTCCCAGGCTTTATTTGAAAGTAAGACCCGGTTCTGACTATCGTTGGTCACTGGAGTTGATTCGTAAGTTCAAGCAAAAAAAGCCAAATGTTCCTACGAAGTCTGGCCTCATGTTGGGTTTGGGAGAGGAAATCACAGAGGTTCAAGAGGTATTACGTGATCTTCGTGAGCATGGCTGTGATAGGGTCACATTAGGGCAGTACTTACAGCCGAGTAGGGCGCACTTACCTGTGCAGCGCTTTGTTAGTCCTGAAGAATTTCAAGAGTTGAAGGTTTACGCAGAAAAAATTGGTTTTAAAAGCGTTGCAAGTGGACCTTTAGTTCGTTCGTCCTACCATGCTGATCTGCAGGCAGCTGGGCTGGCAATATCCTAGGTTTCCACTAAACTTTATCTGAGGTTTTTTCGGAGAACTGTTCTTTAACCAGGCTATTTATTCTACCGTCTACTAAGCGGGTAACTATTTCTTGGCCAGGGACTACCTGCTCGGAATTCCGAATGAGGACGCCCTTAGTATCCGTCAGTATGCTATAGCCGCGCTCCAAAGTTGCAGCAGGGCCCATTGCATGTAACACACTGTTCCATTGCTGAAGCATATTCTTTTTCCCTAAAATCTGGTTTTCGAACGTCCCTCTAAGATTTTTCTGTATGGTAAGCAGCTGTTTTTTCTGTGAATCTATAGCTTTTCTCGGAGATTTTGCGGCTAAGGTAGATCGCAGACTATTTAGCTCTACCTTGCTGATTTTTGCGGATGTTTTCCAAGCTAATAATAGTCTTTGCGACAAATCGTCTATCCTTTGGGAGTCAATCTCTAATTTTCTTTTCGGAGAAGTCAGTCGCTTTCGTAGCTGCTGTAAATTACTTTCCTTGCGCTCCATCCCAGCAACTACTGTATATGAAAGCCTGGCCGATAGATTCAAAAAATGCTCAGTCCAAGATTGTAGATCTGGTGAGGCCAGTTCTGCCGCCGCAGATGGTGTGGCGGCTCGCACATCAGCGACAAGGTCCGCGATTGTGACGTCAACTTCATGTCCTACGGCACTAATAATTGGGATTTTAGAATTAAAAATCGCCTGCGCTACTATTTCTTCATTGAATGACCAGAGATCCTCTAAAGACCCGCCGCCTCTTCCAACGATCAAGACATCACATTCTGTACGTTGGTTGGCCACATGAATTGCTAAGCAGATATTTTTCGCCGCTAAGACGCCTTGTACGGTTGTTGGGTAGATAACAATAGGAATCGAAGGACAACGTCTTTTAAGAACGGTTAATAAATCTTTTACAGCCGCTCCTGTTGTGGAAGTGATAAGTCCTATTTGTTTTGGCCACTTTGGAAGTGCGCGCTTTCGATCTTGACTAAACAGGCCGGCCTCAAATAACTTGTTTTTCAAGGCGTTGAATTGGGCTTGGAGATCACCTGAGCCCGATGCCTCCATTGATTCAATGATAAGCTGATAATCGCCTCTAGCAGGATATAGGCTAACTTTAGCACGCAAGGTTACTAGATCCCCATTTTCGGGGCGGAACTTTACCCTAGACACTTGTGCACGAAACATTGCACATCTGACTTGACTCGCATTGTCTTTCAAAGAAAAATATATATGACCCGAATTTGGACGCGCAAGGTTTGAAATTTCACCTTGTATCCAGACTAATCCAAGTGCTTTTTCTATCGTTATACGAACTTTTTCATTGAGACCAGATACTGTGTACATCAATTTATGCTCAGCTTCGTTTCTTGTGGGGTTATTTTTTTGGAAAGTCATTTACCAAATACTATCGAAAATCTATACTAGAGCGCTACAAGTATAGGAATTCTTTCAAATTATGCGCATTCTTGAAGACGGCCTGACTTTTGACGATGTATTATTAGTACCTGATTACTCTGCAGTTTTGCCTCACGAAGTCGACTTGAAGACACAATTGACCCGTGAGATATCCCTAAATATCCCACTGGTGTCCGCAGCTATGGACACTGTAACTGACGCGCGTTTGGCAATTGCATTAGGGCAAGAGGGTGGAATAGGCATCATTCATAAGAATATGAGTCCATTAGAGCAGGCGTCTCAAGTACGTGCTGTTAAGAAATTTGAAAGCGGGGTAATACGAGACCCTATCACTACAACTCCTAATTCCAGTATCAAAGATGTGATGGAGCTTACGCGTGGGCATGGGATTTCAGGCGTACCAGTAGTACAGGACGGTAAATTGGTTGGCATTGTTACTAGTAGAGATCTACGCTTTGAAAGTCGCTTCGAAGCTCCTGTAAGCGAGATTATGACCCCGCAGCACAAATTGGTAACTGTTAAAGAAAATGCAGAGAAAGAAGAAATCATTCAATTACTTCATCGTCACAGAATTGAAAAGCTGCTTGTCGTCAACGATGTTTTTGAACTATGTGGTTTGATAACTGTAAAAGACATTCAAAAGTCTGATGAGTTTCCTAAAGCCTGCAAAGACACGGATGAACGTCTTAGAGTCGGAGCAGCAGTTGGTGTTGGGACAGCCGCCTATGAAAGAGTGCAGCTCCTGGTAGAAGCTGGCGTGGATGTCGTCGTCATTGACACAGCTCACGGTCATTCAGAAGGTGTCATAAAGGCGGTCAAGTGGATAAAAACCAAATATCCAGAGTTACAGGTGATAGCCGGTAACGTTGCGACAGAGCAAGGGGCGACGGCATTGATAGAGGCCGGTGTTGACGCGGTTAAGGTAGGTATTGGGCCTGGATCGATCTGCACCACCCGCATAGTTACCGGTATTGGTGTGCCACAGATCACCGCCGTTGCTAATGCAGTAAAAGCTGCTGCAAAGCTTGGTGTTCCTGTAGTTTCGGATGGTGGGATAAGGTACTCCGGGGATATTGCGAAGGTGTTAGCGACGGGTGCAAATTCTGTGATGATTGGGTCTCTTTTCGCGGGTACTGAAGAGGCACCGGGAGATGTTGAACTCTTTCAGGGACGTAGTTATAAATCTTATAGAGGAATGGGCTCGCTTGGCGCGATGACACAGAGATATAGTTCATCGGATAGATATTTTCAAGAGAGCAGTGAAATAGAAAAACTTGTTCCTGAAGGTATCGAAGGACGGGTGCCTTATAAAGGTCCAATGTCGGCCATTGTGCATCAAATGATTGGTGGTGTCAGAGCAGCTATGGGCTATACCGGTTGTGCTGACATGCTTGAGTTTCGAACTAAGCCTAAATTTTTAAAAGTAACCGCTGCCGGAATGCGAGAGAGTCATGCTCACGACGTGCAGATCACTAAAGAGGCGCCCAACTACCGCGTTGACTGAGTTGGGTTTCATTTTTTATCAGGAATATTTTTTGTCATGGTGAACGACGGCACAATTTTGGGTGACCTTTACACAAATAGAATATTGATTCTGGATTTTGGATCTCAATATACACAACTTATCGCACGGCGAGTTCGAGAGGCTCAAGTGTACTGCGAAATTTTACCTTACGATTGTTCTGAAGACAGAATCAAAGCGTTTAATCCATCTGGATTTATCCTCTCTGGTGGCCCTGAATCTGTCAATTCGGAGATCGATTTTCGGGCGCCAAACTGTGTTTTTGAAATGAAGGTTCCTGTCCTTGGGATATGTTACGGGATGCAAGCTATGGCATCCCAATTAGGTGGCACAGTTGAGCCGTCGATGGAAAAAGAGTTTGGTGCTGCGCAAGTTAGGGCCAGAGGTCACTCTATCCTGCTGGCCGATATTCAGGACACCACTAACGAGCAAGGCCATGGGCTGCTAGATGTTTGGATGAGTCATGGTGACCATGTGACTAAGCTGCCTGACGGATTTAAGCTGATCGCTTCAACGGAAAGTGCCCCAATAGCTGGTATTGCAGATGAGGAAAGACATTTTTATGGATTTCAGTTTCATCCTGAAGTCACTCATACTTCTCAGGGGCAGAAAATCTTTAGTCGGTTTCTGCATGAAATATGTGGTTGTGATGCCCTGTGGAACCCAAAGAATATAGCGAAGGAAAATATTGAGCGTGTGCGAGAGCAAGTGGGTAGTGACCGAGTATTGCTTGGCTTGTCAGGGGGTGTTGATTCATCCGTAGTCGCTGCACTTTTAGATAAAGCGATCGGAAGCCAACTTACATGTGTTTTTGTCGACAACGGGCTTTTACGCTTGAATGAAGGTGCTGAAGTGATGGCTACTTTCGAAAAACACATGGGTCTAGACATTAGGCATGTTGATGCGAGTGAAAAATTTATGTCTGCTCTTATTGGAGTTTCAGATCCAGAAGAGAAGCGTAAAATTATTGGACGAATTTTCATAGAAGTGTTCGAAGAAGAGTCAGCTAAACTTGACGGTGTTAAATGGCTGGCGCAAGGGACTATTTATCCTGATGTTATCGAGTCAGCAGCTGCATCTACGGGTAAAGCGCACGTTATTAAATCCCATCATAACGTTGGAGGCTTGCCGGAAGGAATGCGTTTTAGCTTGATAGAGCCGTTACGCGAGCTTTTTAAGGATGAAGTAAGAAACGTAGGGATTGAGCTAGGTTTAGCAAAAGATCTAGTGTTCCGCCATCCCTTTCCAGGCCCAGGCTTGGGCGTTAGGATATTAGGCGAAGTTAAGTTTTCATACGCGGAGATATTACGCGCCGCTGATTCGATTTTCATAGAGGAGTTAAAAAAAGCAGGCTTATACGATAAAGTTAGTCAAGCTTTTGCCGTATTCCTGCCTATCAAGTCTGTGGGAGTGAAAGGTGATGCCAGGAGTTACGATCATGTGATCGCAATCAGAGCTGTAGAAACAGTAGACTTTATGACTGCTCGCTGGGCTCATCTTCCATATGATTTTTTAGATTTGATATCTTTGCGTATTATCAATGAAGTGAGTGGTGTTTCCAGAGTGGTTTATGACATTTCAGGAAAGCCGCCAGCAACTATTGAGTGGGAATGATTCTTATTCACTAAGTTATTGATGTATAACAAGTTTTATTCCCATTCAGTTGTTCTTAGCGATTATTTCTCTTTAAAATCAATGACTTAAAAATTATCTCAAACAACTTTCAAACTATTGTCAGTTTATACACCTATCGTGAAAGGGAAATCACTATCGTAAATGAGTAGTAACGCCCTGATAAAACTGACTTGTTTAGGTTACACGACTTTGAGACTTTCAAACAGGAATTTCACTTGGAATTTGCGTCCAAAATGGAAGTACCCATTTAACGCATTTGAACATCGCTCAGTTTAGGCGGGTGGCATGTTTGGTATTTTTATCTAAGAATCATGGTGCATTTATAGTTTGTAAAAAGCGTTCCAGTTTTCTCACTCCTTTCTTCCTGTGGTATAAGGAAAGTATGAAAACTCTATTCCTCCTTCCGATACTTCTCCTGTCTCTACTCTCTACTTCTTGTTGGAGTGTGGATTGGGATGATTTGGTGGAACGAGATTATATTTACTACAAGAAGTTCACCGAAACCCCTTTTACAGGAAAAGTAAGTGGGAAAAAACAGGGGGAAATGAAGAATGGAATAAAAGAAGGTGAGTGGGTTGAGTATTACGAGGATGGACAGTTAAGTTATAAAGGAAGATATAAGAACGGAGAGGAACTAGGTAAGTGGGTTCTGTATTACGCAAATGGTCAGTTAAAAGAGAAAGGAAGTTTTGGGACTGGACGATTTGAAGGTGAGTATTTTACGTATCACGCAAATGGTCAGTTAAAAGAGAAAGGAAGTTTTAAGAACGGAAAGAAAGACGGTGAGTGGGTTCAGTATAACGAGACTGGACAGTTATGGAATAAAGGTAGTTACAAGAACGGAAAGGGAGAAGGTGAGTGGGTTAATTATCACAAAAATGGAAAGTTACGCAGTAAAGGAAGTTACAAGAACGGCAAGAAAGAAGGTGGGTGGGTTTCTTATCACGAAAATGGACAGTTATGGAATAAAGGTAGTTACAAGAACGGAAAGTATGAAAATGACTGGGTTTGGTATACTGAAGATGGAGAAATCTGGATGGCAAAGGCAGGAACATATAAAAACGGAAAGAAGATTAGTGACTGACTAATCCGATAGACCCCCCTCCCGTTAACTATTTCTCATACTTCTGATTCCTAACTCGATAAATTACCAACTAAGACTCACTCTCTGCATAACGTAGATACCTTTATTGAAACCTTTTGTGTGCGTAAGGTTAGGTATAATGTGTTATGAATAGTAACGTTGATGTAAGTGGTTGAAAGGTAAGCATAAAGAAAAATACAAACTTTCTACAAAGTATAAAAAACACTATGTAAATCAAATACTTATAACGGTAGAATTACTGAGTGGGAATGAAAAAGTAGGTTTAAGAAAAGATAGAAGGAATATTAAATTATTGATAAAGGATGAATTTACTGCCTTATATAATTCAAATAATAACTAATCTATAAGGAAAAAATATGGATAACAGTCTTAGTTTTGAAATAGATAATGCAGTTGCAATCTTAACTATAGATGATGCTCCTTATAACCGTATGTCTCTGGATTTCATGGATGCTCTGGAAGATAAAGTTGCACAAATTGCAAAAGATGATTCCATAAGAGCAGTAGTTTTAACCGCTGCGGGACTGGATAATTTTTCTGTAGGAATGAACCTCAAACAATTCTCTGAAGGTATCGAAAGGAAGGGAAGTTCCGATGCATTATTTGACCAGCGTTTAAAAGTTATTAGAGCTATTGAGACTATGCGTAAACCATGGATAGCAACTATGTTTGGATATTGCTTAGGTGGTGGACTTGAAGTTCCATTAGGTTGTCATTTTCGTCTGGCAGCAGATGAAGGAGCTCAAATAGGCTTACCAGAGCTTGATTTGGGTGCAGTACCGGCTTGGGGTGGGAGTGCTCGTCTAACGAAATGTGTTGGAGAGAATCATGCTATGGATATGATATTAAGATCTAAAAAGATATCAGGTAAAAAGGCATTAGAGATAGGTCTTGTGCATGAAATTTTCCCCGTAGATAAACTAAAGGATGCTGCTATATCACTAGGTCATGAACTAGCATCTCAACCTGCTGGAGCGGTAGCAAGTATGATGAAAGTGCTGGTTAATAGTTCAGACAAAAACCTAGATGAGCTTTTGTTAGCTGAAAGAAAAGCAGTACATGAGAATAACAATACTAAAGATTCCAAAGAGGGCATGATGGCATTTTTAGAAAAGAGAAAACCAGAATTTAATAAATAATTTTTTACTATGATTTGTTTGAAAGTTGATGTGCCAAAAGAGATTTGCGATATTGATGAAGTTACACATTTTTCACAATGCCCCTGAAACCTATGCACTATAAGGGTTTAAAATTGGGTTACTATTGAGTGGGAGTAATTGATAACCTTATAAGTTATTGATTTTAATATTTAAATTATCGATATTGATGTCGAGGATCAAAAATTAAAAAAGTGATCAATGAATATATAAAAATGACAGCGACTGAAGCTGTTGCTCGGTTACGCTCCAAAGAAGTTTCTCCATTAGATCTAGTGGAGGCATCGATACAACGAATTGAAGCTATAGACAGCAAGGTCAACGCATTACCTATCCACTGTTTTGAACAGGCACGCGCGCAAGCAAAATCGTTCGATTATATTGCACATTCAGAAAATCCAAAGTCACTATGTGGACTACCCATCGCGATAAAAGACTACAATGACCTAGGTGGCGCTTTAACTACCTATGGTTCGCCAATATTTTCGAAAAATGTCGTAAAAAAATCTGATGCAACGATTCGGCAACTTGAAACTAATGGTGCAATTGGAGTAGCAAAATCCAATGTTCCAGAATGGGCAGGCGGTCATACTTTTAACCCGGTGAATGGAATAACCCGTAACCCTTGGGACTTAAGAAAAAGTGCTGGTGGATCGTCTGGGGGTTCAGCAGCAGCGTTAGCAAGCGGTTCGGTTTGGCTTGCTACAGGAAATGACTTAGGAGGCAGTCTCCGAACACCAGCAGCCTTCAATGGCATTGTTGGTTTGCGTCCAGGTCCAGGTCGTGTACCCCGCGGCACGCGATTACCACCAATGGACACCCTTTGGGTCGAAGGACCGATGGCACGAAATGTTGATGACCTGGCCTTGATGCTAGATGCGAGTGTTGGGCATCAGATTGATGATCCCCTTTCGTTTGATCATTCGGGGTCATCTTTCGTAGAATCTTTGCAAGAGAAAGACGTACTAAAACGTGTGGCTTTCAGTACCGATCTTTCTATCGTTTCAATCGAAAAAGAAATAGCACAAGTCTGTGGGGGAGCGGCGTCGGTATTCGCTAACCTTGGTGCAGACGTGACAGATGATATTCCTGATTTTTCAGGTGTGCTTGAGGCATTTCAAACTCTTCGGGCTGTCTTGTTTGCAACCTTGATGGAACCAATTCTAAAACAACATAGGCAGCAGATAGCCCCTGAAATAATCGGTAATATTGAGCGCGGCCTTAACATTCGTCCAGAACAAATATTTACAGCAGAACGCATTCGGATTGAGCTTTATAAGAAAGTAATGGTGTTTTTTCAAACACATGATTTTCTTATTTGCCCCGCGGCATCTATAGCCCCTTTTCCGGTGGAGCAACGATATGTAGAAGAAATCGACGGTAAATTGTGCGAGACATATATTGATTGGTTTTCCATTACTTTCGCCTTAACGATGACAGCCTGTCCAACAATAAGCATTCCCTGCGGGTTTACAGCAGACGGAATGCCGGTAGGGGTTCAGATCATGGGGAAACCTCGGGGTGAAGCTGCCTTGCTGCGTATTGCAAAGCGGTTTGAAGAGGCGGTCGGATTATCAATGCAATTGCCAATCACACCCAGGGAACGTTCTTTCAATTAACTTGGCGGTAAGCATCATCATTTGCTACCTTAGGCTGATTAAATAATAGGAAAGCCGAGGATATGAGCCAAAACCTAGACCAGATTAAATTCAATCCTGCCAATATTGCTTGGCAAGCTTTTGGTTCCTACACGGGCTTTTCTTACCACCTCTTGAATGTCGACGCAGAAACGCGGGTGATCGACCTTCTCTTCAATTTCGAAGCGAATCAAAAATGCTTCTACCATCGGCATCATCAACCGAGTTCGGCCTTGGTCCTGCACGGTGAACAGCATATCTGGGAACCGCAAGACGATGGTAGCGAACGTCACGAAATTCGCCCGACAGGTCACTTCGCGATCGCCCAAGGCGTGGAAACGCATATCGAAGGTGCCGGACCTGATGGCTGCATCGTTTACCAAAATATTCGCGCACGCGACGACTTGGTCTACAGCATATTGAACGATGACTTAAGCACTCGAGTCGATGTCAGCATTCACGCTTTTATGACGTCGTATCTGCAACAAGCAGCTTAACAAGAAACACGGTACTTCTAACAATCTGTCAAAGGTAGCAGAATCAATAAGAACTTGTACGCCTATTAAGGAAATTTTTTTATGCAAAATCTAACTGATTGATTTAGCTGAAAATCTCTCTTACAGTTACACAGAATGTTGCACAAACCTGTGGCTACTGAAAATACGAGTAACTCGCAGGCTAAATTTGGCACTATAGATGAGTTAATCACCCCATTTACCTAGAGCAGGAAATAAAGTGAATATGGATAAGTGCCTTAATGTAATAGCAGTTAGGCCTTATCTATTAATTAAAATTTAATTAGTAAAACATTCAGGAAGAAAATAATGGACTTTGTATTTGAATATTTATTAACCATGCAAACACTTGTATCGGTTCTAATTGTAATTGGGCTTAAAAGCTCAATTAAATTCGTTCCGCAAAATCGTGCTTATGTGATCGAACGTTTTGGTAAATATCAGTCCACAAAAGAAGCTGGATTAAATTTTATCCTCCCTTTTATTGATCGCATTTCTGCAGATCGTTCTCTGAAAGAAAAAGCCGTCGACGTGCCGGAGCAAAGCGCTATTACGAAAGATAATATTTCCTTGTCTGTAGACGGTGTACTTTATTTTCGTGTGCTTGATCCATATAAAGCGACTTACGGCATAGATGATTATGTGTTTGCTGTAACTCA
>ENA-OSJC01000231-OSJC01000231.1-marine-metagenome-genome-assembly--contig:-NODE-231-length-56675-cov-9.954822_pt1 | contig 56675 bp, 50 predicted proteins | sample MGYA00237885_ERZ534234 | MGnify/ENA primary metagenome ERZ534234 (study PRJEB26413, sample SAMN06343907) | marine metagenome | isolation source: coastal waters | place: Atlantic Ocean: West Antarctic... | reverse complement strand
TAGAATACCGAGGTTATGACTCATCTGGGCTTGTAATACTATCACAAGACAATAAACTGGTGCGAGAACGAGCCGCTGGAAAAGTTAGCAATCTTGAAAACAATTTAAAACTAAAAAAACCTAGCCTTAAAGGCAATGTTGGGCTGGCTCATACTCGATGGGCGACTCATGGCAAACCATCAGTCAACAACGCACACCCACACATTTCAAAAAACTCAATTAGTGTGGTGCACAATGGGATTATTGAAAACTATATTGATCTAAAAAATTTACAAATAAAACAAGGCTATGAGTTTACGTCTGAAACTGATACAGAGGTTATTGCACATGCAATTGACTATGCTATCAAGTCATCCAACTCTTTACTTAAAGCAACTCAAAAAGTAATAAAAACACTTGATGGCTCTTACGGAGTTGGAGTTATTTCATCCAAATACCCAGACCAAATTATTGCTGCGAAAAAGAACTCCCCCTTAGTAATAGGAGTTGGGGTTAATGGAAATTATGTTGCATCTGACCAGATGGCACTTCTGTCTGTAACTAATAAATTTATTTTTCTTGAAGAGGGAGATGTTGCTGAAATTAAATTAGATAAAATTACCATTTATGATTTAAATGATAATTTAGTTGAGCGCCCAATTAAAACTTCAAAGTTAAAAATAGGTCAGATCGACTTAGAAGGTTACGATTATTTTATGCAAAAAGAAATCTTTGGGCAGCCACAAGCAATAAGAGATACATTGGAGTCACGTATTACAAATGATGCTGTGTTAGTTCCAGCTTTTGGAAATGATGCCAAAGGAATATTTCAGAAAATTACTCAAGTCCAAATTGTAGCTTGCGGCACAAGTTATCATGCAGGTCTAGTGGCTAAATATTGGTTCGAAGATATAGCAAAAGTACCATGCAATGTTGAAGTTGCAAGTGAATATCGCTACCGTAACCCTATCCTTTTAAATGGTACTCTCTTTGTTACTCTTTCACAAAGTGGAGAAACAGCTGACACAGTTGAAGCCCTAAAAACAGCTAAGAAAATAAATAGCAATATTAACTCTCTTTGTATAAGCAATTCTTCAGAATCTAGCCTTACAAGACTTTCTGATTTAAATTTTTTAACTCATGCTGGCCCTGAAATTGGCGTCGCAAGCACAAAGGCCTTTACTACTCAACTAGTTGCTCTAGCATTATTAGTTTGCTCTATAGGTAAATTAAAAAATACAATTTACACAAAACAAGAGAAAGAAATTGTTGATGGTTTAAGAAGATTGCCAGGATTAATTAACGATGCCTTGCAACAAGAACCGCAAATTAAAAAATTAGCAGCGCGCTTTAAAGATAAAAGTAGTGCTCTTTTTCTAGGAAGAGGAACAATGTATGCCATTGCGATGGAAGGCGCACTCAAACTAAAAGAAATTAGTTATATTCATGCTGAGGCATATCCTGCTGGAGAATTAAAACATGGGCCAATCGCACTGATTGATAAAAATATGCCAGTAATTGCAATTGCTCCAAATGACGAACTATTAGGAAAACTTAAATCAAATCTTCAGGAAGTAAAATCAAGAGGTTCGCAGATGATTGTTTTTGAAGATGCAGATTCAAAAGTGCAACCAATGGAGGCAATGGAAGTAATCCAAGTTACCTCAAACCTTGGCCGGATCTCTGCACCTATTATCTTTACAATTCCCCTTCAGCTGCTAAGTTATCATGTCGCCCTAATAAAAGGCACTGATGTCGACAAGCCAAGAAATTTGGCTAAATCCGTCACTGTGGAATAGAATTTATAAAAATGATGTATGTGTTAGTGGAAACTGCTAAAAGAACCATCGGATTTAGGGTGGTCAGAAACATGTACACTCAATTCGCTTCCGTCACCGTTGAATCAGTTTATATGGAATCTTTTTTGTAGTCAATTTTTTTTGAAATTCTTTCATACAAATACTCAAAACCTATGAAAGACCAGTCTTCTGGCAACCCATGTACTCGTGGCTTCTTAAAAACCCGTTTAAATAATGTTGGATCAGGGGTCAGTTTTGATCCAATTACATTCAAAGAAATTGAACCATCAGGATTCTTTAACTCAAAAACATTGTCATGATTATCATGCATGAAATATTTGCAACAAACGCGTTGAATAATTGATAAGTACTCTTTAGAAGTATCTCCATCCATTTCAGAAAAACTGCAGGAATTATAAAACAAATCAACTGATGAGTCAGAAAGTTGATTAATAGAGAAATGAGGGAATACTGCTACATCGTATTCTTCAGATGCATCAGCAGAAATCAACCCTTCTCCAAATAACCTCACTTTTTTATTTGGAAATGATGATAGCAAGAAGTAAGAGCTGATAGCCGCTACCTCGGGAATGTCAAACACAATATATTTTGAAATCTGCTCATTCATATGTAAAGTCTGGTATGCCTGTCCTCCCATCCCACCTCCTATTTCAACAATATTTGCTTGAGGGGTGTCATTCAGCAACATATTCATCTCAAAAGCATGATAGGCATGACGAAGTGTCTCCCCTGAAATAACTTTGCCTTTAATTAAACTACCAGTTGGGTTACCTACATGGGGAAAATCTATTTTCTCCATATTAAAATCTATTGAACACAGAAAATCTCGATATTTACTCCATACGTACTTAATATAAAGTCCACCAAAAGGTTTTCGATAACGTCTATAGTCATCATATCCTCCTATGCCTATAGTACATGGCTCTCTAAATATATTTTCAAGAATACATGATAACTCATCAAGATTTTCATTTTCCAATGCCACTATGAGTTTCTTGAAATTAATTGATATTAATTCAGCCCAAAGACCTCGAATTTCAAATGGCAATGCTGCTTGACCTTGAACAAGCTTTGCTGCTTTATATGCAGATACTATTCTCCTAAGATGCTCAGGATTACTTTGTTGGTGATATTCCTCTTGACGATGATCAGTAAACCCACCTTTAATGTTCAAGCAACGGTCGGCTTTTGATAATCGCATGTAACCTATCGATACTTCAAAAAATCGACGAATCATTGTAGTTAAAAATATTCTGGATTTTTGCCAAAGATTTCCAGATGACCAAGCAGTCTTTATCTTTAAATAATAATAGCTACTTCTTTTCATTTTTTAATATTCTCATAATATAAACACTTCAACCAATTTTTTAATGAATAAATTATACTAGTATTATCAATCAAAAAAAATCGTAATTCACCTCGAACTTTGAAATCTCACTTGGGAAATATTGATTTCTGATTTGTTCATTCCTTAAATCTCTCTCATGTTTTTTTTCAAGACAGAAGACAAAGAAGTATTAAACCATTTATGACCTCTATGGGTTTTAATCCGTCAGTCATAAAACTTTCTACTAATCCTTATATATCTCATCTCATCTTCTCTTAGGAATAGAATAAGACAGTAAATCACTTGTTGTCGTTTATTGTATCCTTTATCATATATGAGATTATTAGATTGGAATTCAATAGAAAATTTAAGGATTGGAATGGTGGAGGAATATGGGGTCCATCCAAATTCATTACGATACTGTGGAATAGTTTTGCATGTACGTTAAAAGGATTCAATTAAAGCAAAAATATTTAGTTAACTTACTATTTATATAAATTTATGAACCAACCAACTTTCTCTCATGTTCCATACCCTAAAGACTTTATGGATATTGATTTTAAGAAGGGTAAAGAGTCACTTCAAGGATAATTTCAAAAATAAAAAAGTTGTGGACATACCTACTGGAAATGGATGGATTGGACAACAACTTTCAGAGTATGGAATTGAAGTAATAAGTGAACTTTTATTTTAGTATTTTTCGAACATAATAAAATAAACTAGGAAAATTAGATTCTATATTAAACATAAATCTATTTTTAAATATACTAAGATCTCTTGGTTTAAAAACATATGTATTGCAAATTTTTTGTGTAATTACATTAAATGATTGAGTTTGCAACTGTATTAATTTCTTTTTATTAGGAATTGCATGGCATGTAATTGACGATCTCGAATTGTATAAATCCGAACTATCTAAAGACCCATGCATGGTCAAAGAATTCCAAAATAATACATCGCCCTGATTTAATATAGGAGCTCTAATTGTTAAGTTCTCATCTTTAATTTTCTGAACTACAGATTGAATATAAACATCATGATTTTTACTAATATTGTTATATAGATTATGATCATCAAGCTTAATTTTATGAGATTTTGGACATATAAAAAACCTACCAGCTTTTGCAGTTATTGTTTCTAGTGCTATCCATGCAGCAACCATCTCGCCATTTGTTTCTGAATCTAAATAGTAGCTATCTTGATGCTCAGCAGTAGCTGAATTACCTTCAAAGTACATTGATTGAACAATTTTAGGATCATCATTTAATATCCAACTAAATATATTACTGAGCTTTAAGTCACATAAAATATTTTCTGTAGAAAAGTGTCGAAACTTTGAAAAAAAATTTGGATTCATACTTTGTAAATTAAGTATTGGATTCATAATCCAACCCTTATCATTTTTTATATTCTTTTGAGGTTTGGCAGAGGTTTGTCTAGATATATAACCATTAAAGCTCTTTACCTCCTCATTCCATAATTCCATAATTTCTGTACATTTTTGCCTTGGAAATAAATTTTTGATAATAACGTATCCATTCTCAGAATAGTAATCTTTAATTCTATCTAACTCTCCAATAGAAAATTTTGGAGACGGGTCTTCAGCTTTAATTTCTGGCACATTTACATGCAAGCCATGTGGTGTTTTCAACTCAATCACTTAATACCCCCCCCTACTTCAATTATCAAATTTTATAGAACTACTCTTTTTATTAGCAAAAAACTATACAGATAATTGATCAAAATTACCCTCTAATTTGTCAACAATAATTTTAGAAAATTTATCAATATTAATTAAATTTTAAGATTTATTTTCACTTATGTTGTAATTTTACTATTCTATTCAATCAAAAATATATTAATTAACCTCAAACTTTAAAACTTTACTCGGAAAATGTTGATTCATTAGGTCTCTTTCATGTTTCTCTTTAATACTGAGATAGCCAATTACTTCTTCCCTATGTGGGTCAATATGGAGCTCTTTTTTAACCAATTTAATATCTTTTGATAATCCCACCCTTCTCTATCATCAAGATTTTAAATAAGAACATAAATGACCTATTGTTGCTTAGTGTATTCTGTTTAATGAATAATTTTGTTGGATTGGAATTCTATTGTAAGCTCTAGACATGGAATTATGGGCTCACTAAAGGTACAATCCAAATTCACTCCATAACTATCGAGTGAAATTATATGAATTCAAGGTAATATAGAAAAATTAATAGGGCAATAATGATTGAAAAGTAACTAAGTACCCTTCCGAATAAGATTGAATAAACGTTTTTTAACCAAGTAGCATCATCTGAATAAATGTCAATTGATCTACTTAACATTGGGTCTAAATAAAAAGCAAGTATTACTCCCCCAAAACCATGAAAAGCAGCAGTAAATTGACTTAAAGTTAGTCTGTTCTCAGGAAACAAAACAGCTAACATAAAGGCATTAAAAAATCCTGTGATAAGAAATATATATGCTAGAAAAGAGACTAAGGTTTTTTTTAATATTATCTTATCAAAAGTAAAGTTGTCGCAATCCTTTGAATTTAAGTCTGTTTTTTTGTTAATTAAAGTCTTAAGTATTGCAATAGGAACAGTATTATCATTGTATTTAGCAAATAAAACTTGATAAAAATGCTGGAGACCATTTAGCTTAAAAAGCATAATAATTGATATTATAAAAGTAAAGATATAAGCTACAAGTACTAAGATTAAATAATCATTAATAGTAATTCCAGACTCTACTATATAGCCTAGGGTAGGCAAAAAAAAGATTAATAAAAATCGGCTTAATGTATGTAAAGTTTGAGACAGCGTAGTTCCTAATGCCGTCCTATTAGTAAGCCTGCCTGCAACACGAGATCCAACAGAAAAAATTTCGAAAGCCTGGAAAAGGGCAAAGCTTAATATAACAATTGTTGTTAATAAAATCATAAAAATTCAGTAAAGTTTTTATTTATAGGAATTCAAGGTAATATAGAAAAATTAATAAGGCAATAATGATTGAAAAGTAACTAAGTACCCTTCCGAATAAGATTGAATAAACGTTTTTTAACCAAGTAGTATCATCTGAATAAGTGTCAATTGATCTACTTAACATTGGGTCTAAATACAAAGCAAATATGACTGCCCCAAAACCATGAAAAGCAGCAGTAAATTGACTTAAAGTTAGTCTGTTCTCAGGAAACAAAACAGCTAACATAAAGGCATTAAAAAATCCTGTGATAAGAAATATATATGCTAGAAAAGAGACTAAGGTTTTTTTTAATATTATCTTATCAAAAGTAAAGTTGTCGCAATCCTTTGAATTTAAGTCTGTTTTTTTGTTAATTAAAGTCTTAAGTATTGCAATAGGAACAGTATTATCATTGTATTTAGCAAATAAAACTTGATAAAAATGCTGGAGACCATTTAGCTTAAAAAGCATAATAATTGATATTATAAAAGTAAAGATATAAGCTACAAGTACTAAGATTAAATAATCATTAATAGTAATTCCAGACTCTACTATATAGCCTAGGGCAGGCAAAAAAAGTATTAAGAAAAAATCGGCTGTTGTATAAACCGTTTGAGACAGCGTAGTACCTAATGCAGTCCTATTAGTAAGCCTACCTGCAACACGAGATCCAAAAGAAGCAATTTCAAGAGTATGACAAAGTACGTAACATACTATAATAATTATTGATAATAAAATCATATAGATTCAGGAATATTACTAATCAAATAACATTAGTAAATGAACAAAATGTTAAGGGATATTCAATTGAATACTCCATCTCTAATTACCTCAATTTAACTAATAGTTTACAACTAAGCGACTGTAATTCCAATCGTCTTAAATTACTCCTTTTTCTTAAGGCGATAGCAAATTCTTTAATATACATTAAGAAACATTTAGTGAGGCTTTAATTAATTTATTCTTATCAATATAATTAGGATAGTTAATTAAGACTGCATTTAAAGAGCCTTTGAAAACAAAAAAACTTCCAGCAGCAACTCCTACTACGCCACATAATTTTATTAAATCCCCCATATGTTTTAGATTACCCGCTCCACCCATAAAAGAAATTGGAATGTCAACAGCTTTTCGCACTTTTGAAGCTAAAGATAAATCATAGCCACCCATTACCCCATCGTTATCTATCGAATTTATAATTACTTCACCAGCACCAAATTTTTCAGCCTTTTTTGCCAAAGCTATTGGAGATTGACCAGTACTTGTATTTCCATTATTAATATAAACTTCATATTTACCAAAAATTGTTTTTTTCACATCTAATATGACAACACCACTTTGACTTCCAATTTCAGTAATAATTTCAATCAATAAATTAGAGTTCTCAATGAAAGCAGAACTAATTGCTACTTTTTCAACTCCTAACTTAATAATTCTTGTAGCATGTTCAAGAGTTTTTATGCCACCTCCATAACATAATGGCATCTGGCACTCTGCTGCTAACTTCTTAATTAGTGAAAAATCTGGCTCTAAGCCTTTTGAGGTTGCATCAATATCTAATACAATTAATTCATCAGCCTCCTTTTCATTAAATATTTTTACTGCATTAATTGGATCCCCAATATATTTAAATGGCTTAAACTTTTTTGTCTTTACTAAGCCTTTATTTCTGATAAGAAGACAAGGAGTTATTCTCGGCTGCAACATAATTAAATTTCTGAATAATTTTTTAATAATTGTCCACCATAATGATGACTTTTTTCAGGATGGAACTGAACACCAAATATATTTTTTTTCTTTATAGCACTTGTAAAACTAAATCCATAGTCAGTCACTCCTATAATATTTGATTTATGGCAACAATCAAAATAATATGAGTGAAGAAAATAGAACTTATTTTCTCCCTTAATGTCCTTAAATAAACCACCTTCTGTTTCTGTCGTAACATTATTCCATCCCATATGGGGTAAATTTTGAGTATGTAACATTGACGCTACATCAAATTTTTTGACGCTACCATCAACCCAACCTAGTCCTGATAATTTCCCTTCTTCACTTGAATTTGCTAACATCTGCATCCCAACACAAACACCCAAAATTGGAATTTCTTCTTTTAGAACCAGTTGCTCAATTAATTTTTTCATTCCAGAGGAATTAAACTGTTGCATAGCTCGATCGAAAGAACCAACACCAGGTAAAATAATTTTAGTTGTCCCAGCTAAATCATCTATAGATTTTGCAACATTAACTGGAATATCTAATCGCTTATATACATTAACAAATGCCTGAACATTTCCAAGTCCATAATCAATAACTGTGATCATTTATAAAGTCTCTTTTCTAGTCCAAGCATGCACATTATTTTTCCGCTAAATTCAATAAGGCTACGCTTACTTCTATAATCTCTACTTAACTTATTATTTCCCTGAAAAATAATCTTTAATTGATTAACATCTAAATCTAACTTATGAGCAATGTATTCAAATTCACGCTCTATAAAGTGCTCATTAAGTTCAGGCTTTTTAATTCGCTCTAATGCTTCTTGCCTTGATAATTGACCAGTAAGAATTAAGCTTGAAAAATGTGCCCTGCGCCGATCAAAGCCAAACTTTTGAGGCAGCCAGTAATCTTCTATGAAGCGAGTGAAACGAGATTCATGATGTTTATGTTGAAATTTTTGCCAGCCAAAACGTTCTTCTAACTTAATTTCAGCTTCAGACTTATTATATGGCATAAAATCTAAAGGCTTAAATACCTGCATTCCTAAAATATATTTATAATAGATTTTATAAATAAAAACATCAATAATTGAAAAAGTGTTTAATGGTATTCTTCCAAATTTAGCATGAATATCATGAATGAAAGTCTTATCTATACCAGGATATGCGCCCCATTCTTCTGGCTCTCTTATGCACTCTGTTGAATAATTACCTCCTGTCAAAACATATTTAATTTTATGTTCACGAGCGAATTTGTATAGTGTTGAAAAGAAAGCAGTATCTTGAGGAATATCTTGATGAGCAATTTGTGATTTTAAAAAAGAAACCTGGAGATCTTTCATTTCCTCCCAATCAATAACCTCTGTGTATAAATCTAGATCTAGACCATCAACAAGTTTTTCTATATTTCCAACTGCTTTGTCTGTATTCCAGCCAGCATCTACATGAAACAGCAATGGTCTCAGACCTAGCTTTTCTTTAGCAATATAAACTAAATAAGAACTGTCTAAGCCGCCACTAATACCAATAATGCAATCAAAATCCTTACCCAAACCTTCTTTTTTAATTTTTTCCACAGCTTTGAATAATTCTTTTTTTCTATTCTTACCATTATTCCAATGAGGAAGAATCGTATTGTAAAAATTATTACAATAAACGCACTGACTCTTATCATCAAACTCAATACTTGAATCTGATGTATCCATAATACAATTATTACAAATCTTATAATTTATCAAAATTTTCGTCTTCTTGAGTTATTTATTAATTAAATTAATTCTAACTATATATTTAGAATTTCTTTTAGAAGTTATTTTAACTCCATCAAACTTTATATTACTTATTTCGTAATTTATATTTTGTGGGAATTTTAATTAAAGAATTCCATATTCAACTTTATATGTTTCAAGTTACTTAAAATTTAAGGTTTGCAAATCATTTAGCCTTTCGATACTTAAAATTATAATCAGTTGTTGATCTTATTCTTTTTGTGATAAATTCATAATATTCTCTTGCGTATGAAACACCAAGTAAAAAATAGAGTAGTGATCGATATAGGGTAAAAAAGCTACTGGTAATGTTTGTCTCAAGTAATGCATCATTAAAATATGATAAAAAAAGTCATCTAGAAAATTGTACAAATGAGACTGTACTGTTTAACAGGGTACACTACAAATTCATTCTGTAACTGAAAAGTAAGTGTAAATAGGCCCTTAATGGTTGGATTAATCAATAAGTAAGGGCCCCATTAAACCCTAAACCTTTAACTACTTCGCATGTACACATATTAAATTCCATCTGCAGAAAACGTTTTTTTAATTTGACTATATTATTATCAATCTCTCCATAAAAAAATTAAATTTAATTAGTACTGAAATTATAGTTATGAATAGTATCATAAGGTAAATTTATAAATTCAATATGTAATATATGATTAATACTGACACTTTATGTAAAATTATTGTGGATAAGTTAGAGAATAATTGTAATCAATTATCTCAACAGTTTTTTGCTCAAAATATCAACACCTCAACCAAATTTTTTATTCTAGATGACTTACTACCAGAAGAAGTAGCTCTAGATATTTATAAAAACTTCCCTAACAAAGATACTTATAATTTTAGAGATACCTTTAGAGAAAAAAAGTTTACTTTTGCACATCTTGACTCTCTAAAAAATTCTATTGTCGAAGACATAACTAATGTATTTCAAATGGACAGTGTTATCGAAGTGGTAGAAAGAATTACTAAAATTCAACAGCTCGAAGCTGATAGTTCGCTTTATGCAGGGGGAATATCAAGAATGGATTTAGGACATTTTTTGAACCCACATATTGATAATTCACATAATGCAAATAGAAAAAAATATAGAAGATTAAACCTACTTTATTATATAACACCTGAAACTCAAGAATCTGATGGAGGGAATTTTGAATTATGGGATAAAAAAGTTACAAATCCTTTAAAAATTCCTGCAAAATTTAATAGATTAGTTGTAATGGAGACCACCAAAAACTCTTGGCATTCTGTTGATCATGTTTGTTCAAATATTGAAAGATGTTGTGTTTCTAATTACTTCTTTACCAAAAACTCCCCAGAAAACTATGAATATTATCATGTGACCAGTTTTCTAGGTAGGCCTGATGAAAAACTAAAAAGGGTTTATGGACTGTTAGATAATTTACTAAGGAATACTTTTGTAAAAATTACAGGCATCTCGAGAGGAAAAAACCTTTCGAGAACGTCAAAATAATTATTGCTAATGGATGTTCAATATTTCTAGATCAACACTATAAACAACGTCTTCAATGCTATTCTTTTAAGATAGGGTAAGATTAAATAAATTTCATCTCTCTATTTGGTAGAATATCACAATAGCTTCTCTATCGGCAGTTGGTTACTTTAGAATGATTCAAGATTAGCCTTATAAAAAATATAACATCCGTCCCCAGAGACAGTTGATATAAAATATTTTTAATTTTTTTTTACAAATACAATTTTAATGATTAATAAATGTCTTTTTCCTGCTGCTGGCTATGGAACTCGTTTTTTACCAGCTACCAAAGCTGTTCCAAAAGAAATGCTTCCAGTTCTTACGAAACCTTTATTGCAATATGGGGTTGAAGAGGCGCTATCTGCAGGAATAACAAATATGGCTATTGTTACAGGAAGAGGCAAGAGAGCAATTGAAGATCACTTTGACAATTCAATTGAGCTTGAGTCACAACTAGTTGGTACCTCAAAAGAATACTACCTAAAAGAAATCAAAGAGGTAATTAAGAAATCAACGTTTACATATGTTCGTCAGAAAAAAATGCTCGGATTAGGTCATGCCATCCTTACTGGTAAGCCACTTATCGGTGATGAGCCTTTTGCTGTAGTTTTGGCAGATGATCTATGTGATTGTGATGAAAAGAGCGTAATTTCTCAGATGATTGAAATATACAACCAGCATAAATGTTCGGTCGTTGCCATAGAAGAAGTGCAAATGAATCAAACACACAACTATGGAATTATTGCTGGTAATCTAGTCGATAATTCAAACAACACATATCGAGTTAGCAATATGGTCGAAAAGCCCAAAGAGAAAGATGCTCCAAGTAATATGGCAATCATTGGTCGTTACATTCTAACGCCTGATATCTTTAATATCCTTGAGAACATAAAGCCTGATAAACATGGAGAGATACAAATAACCGATGCATTAAACATTCAAGCAAAACAAGGTAAAGTTGTCGCCTACAAATTCATAGGAAAGCGCTTCGACTGCGGAAGTGTCAAAGGGTACCTAGAGGCTAATAATTACTTTGCAAAAAATCTATAATTGCAAAAAAAATACCTTATTTGGTTTCAAATTCTGGAACTATCTTTTTGAGCAACTTATAAAGTTCATCAGTTGACTTAACAGTTCCTTTTTTCTGCATTTCAACTAGTATTGGCTCTAACTTATCCCAAGGCATCATTTTCTCTTCAGTGCGCATAATCAGCTTATTCTCTGTTAACGAAAATTCACCATCAATTAGAAGCTCTTCATATAACTTCTCACCAGGCCTTAATCCAGTGTACTTAATTTCTATATCACCTTTTGGATTATTCTCATCAAGAACCTGCAGACCACTTAATTTAATCATTTTTAATGCTAGATCATAGATTCGAACTGGCTCCCCCATATCTAACACAAAAACCTCTCCGCCTTTAGCCATTGCACCAGCCTGAATAACTAACTCAACTGCTTCAGGTATCATCATGAAATAACGAACTATATCAACATGAGTTATTGTTACAGGACCACCTTCTTTTATTTGTTTTTTAAATAAAGGGATGACTGAGCCACTTGAATCGAGCACATTACCAAAACGCACTATAGTAAAACAAGTATTATGAGGAAGTTTTGCCAAGGCCTGCAAAACCATTTCTGCAGCACGCTTACTGGCACCCATATAATTGGTGGGTCGGACAGCCTTATCGGTTGAAATTAAGACAAAATTTTCAACATTTGAAGCAATTGCAGCCTCTGCTAATATTAACGTTCCTATTGTATTATTATAGACCCCTTGAGATTTATTATATTCTACAAGCGGAACATGCTTATACGCAGCAGTATGATAAATAGTATTTACACCATAATACTCACAAATCTTACGCGCCCTCCCCTTATCAGTAACAGACCCAATAATTGGAAAAACTTCAATATTAAATTCATTAATTTTTAATTCTTGATCAACCTTATAGAGTGCAGCCTCACTAATTTCGTAAAGAACTAATTTTCTCGGTTTTAATAATATAATCTGCCGACAAAGTTCAGATCCTATTGAACCTCCAGCCCCTGTAACCATTACTACATGATTAGAAATGTTCTTTTCAAAAAGATCTTTGTTTGCTTTAACAGAATCTCTTCCAAGTAAATCTTTCAAATCAATTTCTAATAAATCATCAACCTTGACCTTGCCCTTAGCCAATTCTGAGACTGCAGGCAATGAAAGAACTTGAACTGGATAGGGCTCCAAAAAATTAATAACTTCACGACGTCGCGTACGCGTCAATGAGGGTATAGCAATTAAAACTTCTTTAACATTTTTGTTATCAATCAAACTCTGTAAATCATCTGGAGAGTATGTTTTAAGGCCATTGATAGAGTGATTATTAATTAAATTAGAATCATCAATAAAAGCAACAGGATTATATTCTTTTGACTGATTCAAGGCAGTAGATAATTGCCTACCTGCAAAACCTGCGCCATATATTATGACATTTTTGCTATCAGCTCTTACAATTAATAGCCAACGCGCAAAAAATCGTGAACTGGTAATCACTAAAATCACTAATATCCAGTTAATGAGAATCACAGAGCGTGGAACACCTTCAACAGGAACTATAAGAACAATTAAGCCCCATACCAACGCATAGACGGTAGCGGACTGAGCAATCGACCAAAGTGCCTTAAAGCTCACAAAACGAATCACCTCACGATATAGCCCAAAACCAGAAAAAATCGGAATTGCCAATAACGGCGAAGCATAAACTGCTATTAACAATGCATCATTACCTGACGGATAAAAGAAATAATCAAGGCGAATCCAGAATGCTAAATATATAATGCAAATAACTGCAACAACATCAAAAGTAAGCATTAATATCTTCTTACTTCTTCTAGAAAGATTAATTAAAATTTGAATCATAGTAGGCATTATAGTGTAGCTGGAATTCAGAAACTAGCACAATAAGATATCTTCAAAGCTGGAGTGATAGCAGTTGGTTGCATACTAGCTGAGTGTAGAAAAATGATGGCCTAATTAAATATTATCGTAAGCTTTATTAATGAGACACATCATCTCGGTTAATAACCTTTATAAAGGTTATCCACAATATTTTCGTATCAAACCAGAACGATTTGCGATTTAGATATTCTACATCAAGTGCAACTTTATCTGGAATTGATAACTCATCTCTACCATTAACTTGCGCCCAGCCAGTAATACCCGGTAATAGTTTATCCACGCCTTTTTTAGTGCGAAGAGCAATCAAATCATCTTGATTAAAAAGTGCAGGTCGTGGCCCTACAAAACTCATGTCACCTTTGAGTATTAAAAATAACTGTGGTAGTTCATCCAAACTAGTTGAGCGTAAAAAACTTCCAATTGGTGTCAAATAAGAATCAGGATTATTTAGTAGATGCGTCGCTACAGCAGGTGTGTCTGACAGCATCGATCGAAACTTTGGCATTTTAATGATTTCATTATTTTTACCAATTCTATCAGACCAGTACAAAATACTCCCTTTTGAAGTTATACGCACAACAATAGCTATCAATATTATTGGAACAACTAATAGAATGATGGCGATAATGAACAAAAGAAAATCAAAAAGTCTTTTCATTTAATCTTTTCTTATTACAAGCTTTAACAACTTGTCAATCGTTTTTTCTTTATTAAAAATTGTGGCCAATAAACGATCATTTTCATTGCTAAAACTCTGTCTTTCTGTCTGACCCATATCAACACATTGTTGAAACATTTCAACAATCATATCAATCTTAGACGGGTCGACATGCAACCCAAGATTATTATCTTTAATAAAATTCGCCGTATCACCATTAATAATAGCAAGTATAGGCTTCTTTGCTGCAATATAAGTTTGTGTTTTAGAAGGCATTGTTACTGAAAAAATAGGCTCATCAATGAGGGAGATAATTAGAAAATCACTAGCCTTATAATAACTACCCATGTCTGATCTTGGTTTTTTCCCATGAAAAACAATATTTGGATTATTATTAGTAAGAAACTTTAGATTATCAAGATTAGATCCATCTCCAATAATGTTAAGCTGGGATTGTTCTTGATACTCACTGGAAAGCATACAAAAAGCACTAATAATATTTTCTAGATTTTGCATTTTTCCAATATTACCTGCAAAAGTAAAATGTGTTGCTTCTTTAGATTTTCCAAGATTTTTCGATATAAGGTTGCTATCTAAATCATCCGCCCAATTCGGCAAATAATGGAATGTCAAGTCTTTCTCAATATAAGGAACTAATTTTGACTCAAACCCCCTTCCCGAAACTGCTATCGTATCAATATTTTTATACATAAATCTGACGAATACATCAAGTATAGTCGAAAGCATTTTAGTTTTCTTAATGCCATACGCGTAAACACTATCAGGCCAAACATCTTGCACCCAAAACATCGTTGGCTTTTTATATAGTTTGCGTATAAATATCGCAGGCAACATACCAGTTAAAGCGCTCATATTAAAACCAAAGACATAATCATATTTTCTGCCAATAAAAATTGCAGCAATACTACCAAAAGTCATAAAATTTATATATTTTAATATTTTTTTAATTGCACTATCTCTATATCCTGTAACAGCCCGCACTCTGTAGATATTTACACCTTGGTATTCATCTTTTCGAAAGAAATTATTTTTATAACCTGGAAAAACCTTTCCCATTGGGTAAGTTGGTGTTAAAGTTAATACATCGACAGTGTAGCCTTTATTTTTCCATGATAGGGCAATATCATTAATCTTAAATTCTTCAGGATAAAAACATTCTGTAACAATTAATATTTTTTTATTCTTTGTCAAAATTTCCAACTCTATATTGAGAGTATAAAGATCTATTATTAGCAATCAAGCTAACCATGTCAAAAATCATTTGATCGTAAGATAGTACTTTGTAATTCATTAATAATCTAGTATGAATAAAACTCTTATCGACATTTTTTCCATCAACCAGCTTGATATTAATATTTTTTTTTGTGTATTTTTGAAATAATTTTAAAAGTTCATATTTACTGATTGATGAGTTATTAGTCACATGGTACAAGCCAGTTATACTATTATCAATTGACCACTTAATAGTTTTTGCAAGCTCTATTGTGGTTACTCCCGACCAAATTGTCTTAGTGAAACCAGAGATCTCACCTTGTTGATTCATAAACCAATGAAAAAGTCCTTCACCATTATCTTTCAACTCTGGGCCAATAATAGATGTTCTCAATGTTAAATTAGCATCATCTTCAATCTCTCCTAATTTCTTCGTTTGTGAATAAACTCCTACTCCATCTTTAGTATCTGTTTCAATATAGCCACCTTTATCACCAGAAAATACACAGTCAGTTGAAATATGGATTAATTTTGCACCAATATTTTTAGAGATTTGTTTTAATTGATGTGGCAAATATGCATTTAAATAAATGGCATTCTCAACATTAATACTTCCATGAATCAATACACCAATACAATTTACAATATAGTCAGGGCTCAACTCAATAATAGCTTTTTCAAATGCCATCTTATCTGTTACGTCTAATATGATCGTTTTTTCTCTTAGCTTAGACCTAAAAGCAATATCTATGACATCATAATCATCAAACTTTAAAAAATAGTTAACAACTTGATGCCCTAACATACCTGTTGACCCTAAAATCAAGATCTTCATTTTCAAAACTAGTTATCCTTACGCCAAACCGTTCTATTGACATAATCAACATACGATAATATAATTCGTAAAACCTTCTTAGAAACATTATCGGCCTCATAGTCTTGAACGGGCTTTATTACTCTAATATCTTTTGAATTGTGAGCTGTTGCAACCTCAACTGCATCAATAATTCTAGCCTTATTCAATCCAGACATGATTACTGTAGTTTCATCCATGCCTTCTGGTCTTTCGTGTGCCTGGCGTATTGTTACAGCAGGTAAATTCAGTATTGACCCCTCTTCAGCAATAGTGCCACTATCTGAAATCACACAAAATGCATTCATTTGCAGGTTAATATATTCATGGAAACCGTAAGGCTTTGAGAATCTGATTAAAGGACTCTCATTTTGATATTTAATATCTTCCAATTTCTGTCTTGTTCTTGGGTGTGAAGAAATAATAATTGGCATATTGTATTTCTTGGCTAGCTCATCAATTGATTCTAGTAAATCACCGAAATTTTTGGGTGAGTCAACATTTTCTTCTCTATGAATACTCATCACAATATATTTTTTTGACTTCAAGCCCTCTCTTTTTAAAATATTGCTAGATTTGATTTTTTCCATATTAACATTTAAGACCTCAGTCATCGGTGAGCCAGTTTTAATGATAGTTTCAGGTCTTATTCCTTCTGCAATCAAGTAATCTCTAGCTTGCTCCGAAAGAGGCAAGTTAATATCACTCAAATGATCTACAATTTTCCTATTAACCTCTTCAGGTACTCTTTGATCAAAACATCGATTACCCGCCTCCATATGAAATATTGGTATCTTTCTCTTCTTAGCAGGAATAACACTTAAACAACTATTGGTATCACCATAGATTAATAAAGCATCTGGCTGTATTTCAGCAAGAACCTTGTCAGCCTTCGCAATAATATCTCCAATAGTTTCTGATGGCGAACCCTTAACAGCTTCTAAGAAAATATCAGGCCTTCTAATGTCTAACTGCTCAAAAAATAACTCACTCAATTCATAATCATAATTCTGACCAGTATGGATAATCGTATGATCTACATATTGATCCAATTCTTTCATCACTTGGCTTAGCTTAATGATCTCTGGTCTAGTTCCTACAATAGTTACAACCTTTAATCTACCCATTTTTCTGAAACCTCTTTACAAAATTCTGAATTTCTTTGAGCTCTAACAACAGCCCTGTTAACTCTTCTTCATTCAATCTGTGGGTATTATGGGAATGATATTCGCCCGCTTCAGTAACCACCTCTTCACCTTCTTCATAAAATTTTGAGTAGTTAAGATCTCGTTTATCTGCAGGAATACGGTAATATTTTTCCATATCAATTGCTTTTACCATTTCCTCTTTTGTCAATAAAGTTTCGTACAATTTTTCACCATGTCTTGTGCCAATAGTTCTAATCTCATGATTAGGCACTCCTAGAATTTTTCTCATCGTATAAGCAAGTAACTCTACTGTTGCAGCAGGAGCTTTTTGCACAAAAATATCACCACTCTTACCATTTATAAATGCAAACAAAACCAGGTCTACTGCGTTATCAAGACTCATCATATATCTAGTCATATTAGGATCTGTAATAGTAATAGGCTTACCATTTTTGACTTGGTCAATAAACAATGGAATAACAGAACCACGACTAGCCATCACATTGCCATATCTAGTACAAGCAATCATAGTGTCTTTTACGTTTCTACCTTTGGCTACAATCACTCTCTCCATCATAGCTTTACTAATACCCATTGCATTGATTGGGTAAACTGCCTTGTCTGTACTTAACGCAATAACTTTTTTAACGCCAGCCGAAATAGCTGAATTTAATAAATTTTCAGTACCAATAACATTTGTTTTAACTGCTTGCATTGGATAAAACTCACATGATGGAACTTGCTTTAAAGCGGCCGCATGAAAAACAAAGTCAACTCCTCTCATCGCATCATCGATTGAATTTTTATCTCTCACATCGCCAAGATAAAATTTAAGCTTATCATTGTTATAACGCTTTCTCATATCGTCTTGCTTAAGCTCGTCTCTCGAAAAAATTCGTATTTCCTTTATACCTGTAGTTAAAAACCTTCTTAATACAGCATTACCAAATGACCCTGTGCCCCCAGAAATTAACAAAACCTTATTTTTAAACATTTATAACCTCATCAAATACATCTAAAATACTTCCAAACTTAGTCACTTCATTTTGCCTTAGATTTTCCTGTAAGGATAAAAACTTCTCATCATATGGTCCCTTATAATTCATCACGCTCATTATGACGTCGAGTAAAGAATCCTTATTAAACAACTTATACTTAAATATCTTTTCCCCATAAACAGTATTAGCATATTCTTCATCTGGGACAATAGTAATAACACCATTCTTTATACCATCTATTACATGCAACCCCAATGTTTCAATAATAGAAGTGGAAATTAGAATTGTATTATCACAAAATAATTTTTTCATTTTTTCTTGATCACTTATATAACCTAGAAAATTTGTTTTTGAATTTAAAGATACATCCCAAACTTCAGAATTACTTAACTGTTCATTTGTTAATGTAATATTAATCTCGAAATCAACCCTATTTTTATTAAGCTCTAACATTGCATTTGTAAAATCCAACAAGTTTTTATTGAGCAATTCAAAATGGGGTCCAACAATATATAAAAAATTTATTTTTTTTGAAAAATCATATTTTTTTGGTCTTAAGAATACGCCATCAGAAACTTCAATATCACTTTTTACATAAAAAGACTTTTCCCTAATGTCTATAAAATCTAATAAATAGTTCTTAACATGCTTAGACTGTATTTCAATATGTTTTGACTTACTTAACATAAATTTTAAAATTAATCTCTTTAGATATATTTGCCTAACCCATAAAATTAATTGAGAGTTTGATTTATAAGAGTCATCAAGTTTTTTAGAAAAATAGGATAAATTTTGAATCTTTACTAACTGCGGAATGTTAGTAAAGAATTGCTTAGTACCGGATAAATTATAAATTAAATCAATTGCATGGTCTTTAGCAATTTTATTACAGATTAAGTTTTCAAAATAAAATCTATACAAATAACCTTTTCGCTCAACAATATGAAATGTCATATTATTTCTAGTTTTATATTTATCTAAAACCTTTATAACAGCAGTACTGTTATTACAAATAAAAATATAATTATTGTGCTGACTTTTCTCCAATTCAGAAGAAATTTTATCAAGGACTGTAATTCCTCCAGAGTCTTGAATACCCAATGCATTTAATAAAATATTCATACCTATATAACCCTTATAATTCAATATATAGTTCTTAAAAAACTTTTTAATAATCAAAAATAATAAAAAAAACTTTGTAAATTTGGACTTAAACCCTGTGACTGAAAAATATTATTGTAAATTCACTTTTACCAAAACCATTAAAGTTTGCCCTCCAAGCAATTTGGCTCCAAAGTCTTGACCAAATAGTGAAAAAAAACTGCGTACTATTCCAAACAACTTAGTTTTAATACTTCTTTCCGGCGTTGAGCTATATGCATTAGTGTATTGGTGTGAAATTATTTCAAACCCACATTCATTTAATAACTCTAGAGCTAGGCCTTTAGTAAAATAATGGATATGTCCAACTTTTCTCCTAACATATAGCAATGGAGATTCTCTAAGAACACTAATTACTGATAAATCTAATGGAAAGTGTATGACTAAATAATTAGCTTTTTCCTTAATATCTGAAAGAAATTTATGTGGATCTGCTATATGCTCGAGTACATCTAATAATAAAATTAAATCAAATTTTTCATTATTCAAGATCAAGAAATCTCCCGCTTTAAAAGTTATATCATTTTGTTGTAATCTATCCCAAAATAATTTAGCATCAGGCGAAATGTCATAACCAGTTAAACCTACTGAAGGATTACTTTTTCTAATAGTCTCTAATACCTTTCCAGAGCCACAACCAACATCACAAATTGTTTGTGGTTGAAAAAAATTATCCTCTAATAACTTCAACACATTTTGAGCTTTCCAATCAGAATCATGGGAAATCCAATCTGGATTATTTTTAAGATAATCTCCATTTAAATAACGCTCTAATACTAAATCTTTCATAATGTAATCCTTCAGGTTTTAGTTAAAATTTTATGACGAATGACAAAGCCCTTGTTACTTTTTTTAAAAAACATTATTTACAGAGCCATATAAATAAATTTAAAATTTTTTATGAGATAAATACCTTTCGTATTAAATTAAAAATTTATTAATTTTTGGGTATTGTATTATCTTTAAAATTTATAAAGTTACAATTTTCTAAATAATAGGCTAACACTAAAAACATACAACTTTACAGAGCTTTCAAAAAAAATTAATTTACAAGCTCTCAAAAATAAAATATAAATCAAAAACTGTCTCTGGTGAGCTTAGAATATCCAAAATACTAGAGGTCAATAGTAGCGTTATAATTGCACATTTATTAAGAAAAGCAGTTTTTAATGCTCACATGAAACTCTAGCTATATCAATGAAGAATGGGGTTGTAAAACTCGAGATCTATAAATCCAATACAACGAAGAGATAAACATAAATGATAATAATGAAAAATACCCCATCCCTCTTACGAAAAACTCGATTGAGAAAAATAAATAAATCCCCAAGAAGAAAATATTTTTAGATCCTTTTATCTGTCGTAGCATGATTTTCAATAATATTTTAATGGCAAAATATATATAAAATAATACAAATATCAAGCCTAATAAGCCCATTTCAGCAATTACTTTACTACCCAAACTCCCTCCACCCTTAAGAAGTACTACATTTGTCCCCACTACATCTTGCAATAAAACTTGAATATCGCCTTGAGGACCCACAATTCCCAACTGCTGAAAACCCAATCCAAAACCATAAGAAGATGTAAAACTTAAATAAGCTCTTTCCCAACCAGATAAATAAGCCAATAATGACGGATTGTGACTACCCGAAAAAATACTTATACGAACTAAAAAGTAATCTAAATTCAAAAAAAATGCCATAAAAGTAAGAAATATGAAGATAAAAAATAATGACGATAATCGAGTACCATACAATACAAAGGTAATCATTAAGCAACCTACTAATAGTGTTAAATTTTGTACAACGATTGCAATTACTATTGCAGATAAAACATGTAAAAAAGCATAAAGCTTTTTATTGGATGTATAAGCTGCATAAAAAAGTAAAGGAATAAAAATTATTGCATAGTAAGATGGCTCTGAATATATGATCATATCTTTATCTGCATTACCATAAATAAACATACGCAGTGAAGCAATAAAACCTATAAATAAAAGAAAATAATATGCAAAAATAATTATTTTATGGAACAATTCATCTTTCAATAAATCCAATGTTGTAATGAAAGGTACAGCAGCAAAAGACATTAAAAAGATTAATACTAAACTCAGTAAAAACCTCATATTATCAACCTCTAAAAAAATTATAGATGATATGAAATAAAGAATTAGAATCAATGATGCCAATAAAAAATTAGTTAAAATGATTCTTGATGAAATATAATAACGAATTCCAAAAGGACTTGCCAGAACAAAGAAAATGACTAAAGAAAGGATCAAGCCTGAACTGAAGGTTGTACCCCCACTTATCAATTTACTTAAGGACGCAGGCAATAAGAAAACTGAATAAAAACCAAGTATTAACGCTACGTTACGCATTGAAAATTTCAACATTAATACCATACCACAGATCTAACAAACGATTTCAATTTTTTGTAAGTCGCATTTAAATCAGCACTGAATTTAGAATTTAATTTGTGGCTTATTTTAATTCTAGCCTCCTCATCAAAAGCTTTAGATGAATTATTGTTGCTAAGGCCTTTAACACTCATTTCGACAGTAATTAAATTCAAAAATTCAGCCTGCAAATTTTCTTTTGGCCTTAATAGCATTTCATAATCACCAGATATTTTGTAAGCTGTGTCATACAACCCATATTTTTCAAAAAGTTTAGAGCTATGCATAGAGCCAACATGTGCCACATTCATGTATTTTTTAAAAGATTTCCAATTCCATTTTTGTCCGACTGAACGAATCATCTTGGTACCATTTACGAGATTAATTCTTGATGAAATGTAATCAACCGACCTATCTCCAAAGCCATTAATTAAATTAACATACGCATCAATTGCCCCATCTAAATATATATCATCAGACCCCAAAAATGCTATCCAGTTACCAGATGCAATTGCTATTGCCTTATTCCAGGCATCATAAACTCCATTGTCTGGCTCGCTCACCCAATACTCAATCGCATGTTCATACTTTCTAATAATATCTAGGGTACCATCTATTGACCCACCATCTATAATGATGAGCTCAAGATTTTTATAAGATTGGTTAATCACACTTAAAATAGATTTCTCTAGGGTTTTAGAGCCATTTAATACAACGATAATAATGGTAATGAGTGGTTGTATTTTGACTGTTTTATCATTATCTTTTAATTTCATACTAGTTTGATGACTCTTATTTATGGAGAAGTGATGCTTAAATATTATTAAATCCGCCAAGACTTTTAGGTATAAATTTTTTAAAAAACCACAGATACTTTGAAACAATTGGATTTTTTGAGTTCACGCCGTTATTAAATTGAAAAAAAACAGCAGGCTCTCCACCTATAAAGCGTGCAAATTCTGAAACATTAGAATCACCACACAACAATCCATTCGACTTGGACAGTAATAACGCATCCACCAAGACATCTCTACCTAACAGAAATCGGTGATTTGTCCTTGGATAAATTTTAAAGGCATTTTTATTATAGGTCTTATAACTTTCTCTAGATAAAACCATACTACCAAACTCGCTCTTGAAAAGTTCCAGATAAGACTGCTCCTCTGTAACCAAAAAAATTCGGTTAAACCCATGCGTAGCGATCATACTCTTAGCTTTACTGAGCATTTGCTTAGGACTTGGTGGAAAACTATGGCCCGCTGCTGTCCTCATTTCTTGGCCACGAAATTGAATGCCTAAAACTTTATGACCTGAGAAGTATTGTTCAGCGAAAACATCCACAAGCTCCAAGATGTCTTTATTTACCCTTACATATTTTGAATAAATCGAATTTAAGTCAGGTTCACTCGTAATAGACATGGTCATATTTTCAGGCCAATTTCCATCTGTTAGCACAACTGATTGACTCTGATAGACATCACTTAGCTTAAAGGTGGAAACAGGGTAAAAATAATACTCCCAGGAATTATCTTTACCTTTAATTGAATAAGGCAATGAGTTTGAATCAACTTCATTATAAATATTGGGGAAATTTTCCATGTCTACAACAGGTATAAAACCCAAATTATCGGCAATTTTCAAATGATTTATCACGTAGCTAATATTTGAAAAGAAACCACTTCCAGGAGACTTCGCTATCACATAAAAAACTAGGCCAGGATTCTGGTTACCAAAATTTTTGATGTGATAGGTCGACTCTCCAGAAAAATTAAATTTTCCAGAACGTAATAAGGATGCACTATTATTAATGCCAAAAAGAGTTTTCACGAATTTTTTAATATTAGATTTCATTGTATTCACTCGAAGCACTTGATTATTGCAAATTTCCAGAAAGTAAGATAATTAATAATCAAGCAACAATATCTCTTTGAAAAAATATTGTGACACTATTTGAAATACAGATGCTGCAAATCCTACTAATTACTATTTCCAGCATACCCTGCGAGCCTGATAGTCAACTATAATATTAACTAAGGTTTTTAATCTATCTTCATCGTTTAATAAACTAACTCGCTCTTTTCCATTATTAACTAAATCGTTACGTAACTTCTCATCAGTCATTAAGTTTGCTAGATGCTCGGCCATACTTGCTGGATTTTGCAAATCCATTAATAGCGCTGCATTACCGACCTGTTCCCTTAGCCCATGCTTGTCAGGATATAGCACAGGTACTCCAAGGAGAAAGGCTTCAAGTGGAGGCAAATTCGTTGGCCCAAAGTATGTGGGCATAACCAATGCTAGTGCTTGCTGGTACAAATAAGGTGCTTCTTCATTAGGTACAAATCCTGCAAAGCGAATACGCTCTGATAATCCAATATCTTGTGCAACTTTTTTCACATACTCAAGATTCCCACCTGCATCACTACCTGCAAAAATAGCACTCATACGAGTGTTATATTTTTCTTCCAATACTTTGAGGCCATTTAGTAAATAAACATGGTTTTTATGTGACCAAAATTGAGCAGGATAAAAGACATAATCGGTTTCAAGCTTATACTTGAACTTAATATCAATATAATCTGACTTATATTTATCCTCAGATATCTGAGTACTAATTGCTGGCGCAAAAGGAATCACATGAGCTCGCTCATTATTTACTCCATAGCGACGAATCACATTTTTCTTACTAGTCTCAGAGTCAACCAAAACTGCAACTGCTTTAGTTAAAGTCGAACTGTATAATGCCTCTCTTCGTTCAAATTCTCGATCATCGCGAACCTCAGGGAACTCGGGGTCATCCCTGTGACAAAGGTCCCAGACTGTAAATATATAATTCAACCTCTCCAAATTAAGTGCCAAACTAGTCGGGGATGTAAAATAAACCAGGTCGATCTCATGTTGAGTGAGATAGTCTTCAACAATATTTTCACCTGCCCATCGATGGACAAAATGAAGTGCAGACGCCCAACGAATATGGGCTCGAAGCCTAAGTAATATATGACGCCACTTAGGTATCGATAGGAAATGAGCTTCAATCCCATAACCTCTAAGAACGCTAATATTATTTGCTACCGTAGTGAAGAAAAATGGGATACAAACATCTAAGGGAATCTGTTTTGCAAGCATTGCAGCGTTAAGCGCTTGCTGATAACCACCGCCAGCTTGTAGTTTCTGATCAAAAAAAACAGCAAGTTTAATTGGTTGCATCATTTACCTTATTTTACTGCGAACAGCAACCACTGTGGATGACCAAGTATCAAAACCAGGTTCATCACCACTCACCCATTCGACTAACGAAGTAAGTTCAAAGCCAGCTTCTGCAAGCAATAAACGCAACTCAGGTGCAAAAAAATATCGCATACAATGCAACTCATGAATTGTTTCCGACAGCTTGCTTTCTTTTGGAGATATCAACACAGTGTAGTTCACATCTACCAGATTTTCATTTGGGTGCATTACTGGCTCGGCAATTCGCATTACATTAATAGTTTCATCAGCCATATGCTTTACACGAACAGCAGGTCTATCAGTCAAAACTGCGGGTCCGTACCAGAAATCGAAAATAAAAATACCTCCTTCACTTAAATGTTGAGCTGCAGTATGAAACATGGCAGATATATCATCATTGCTGGTCTGATAGCTAGCAACATGAAAAAGTGAAATCACAATATCAAATTTTCGACCTAACTTTAAAGAACGAACATCTCCCTCTCCAAAGGAAATTCTCTTATTTAATTTGGCAGGAAGGTGAGATCGTGCTGCAGCAACCATGGTTGGACTTATGTCTACTCCATGAATATGGTATCCCATCTGTGCGAAATGATGTGCATGTTTACCTGTTCCACAACCTAGTTCAAGTATATCCCCCGATTCAACACCCTGTTGGAAGAGTAAATCTTTTACAAATAGAGCTTCACCAGTGTAATCCTTGTCACGATAAAGTAGATCATAATATGCCGCATAGGTATCAAATACTTTTTTCATTGCAGTATTTCCTTCAAAGCTTGAGCAGATTTCTGAATTTGCTCTTCAGTAAGTGCCAGCCCCGATGGCAGATAAAATCCACGGCGTGCAATACGTTCAGCCACAGGGTATTTTTCCCCCTTAAACAGCCCTATTTTTTTCAGTACTGGCTGCTCATGCATAGGCCAAAAGAAGGGACGTGACCCAATATTTTTAGCTGCCAGACGGCGTATAGCCTCTGCAGCGTCAAAGTCAATTTTATCATCCAATATCACACCAAAAACCCAATATACATTTTCAGCATAGTCAGTAGAAGGAAGAGGTAGTTGGATTCCCGAGGTCTCTGCCAGCAATTCTGTATAAAGTTGGCCCATAGCTCTTTTTCGTATAACAAACTCATCAAGCCTTTCTAGCTGCGCCACACCTAATGCAGCCTGCATGTTGGTCATGCGCAAATTCCAGCCCAATCGTTCGTGCACAAATCGTTTATGAGACTGGAAACACAGGTTTCGTAGACTACGACATTTTTCAGCAAGCTTATCATTATTTGTGACAACCATACCACCTTCACCGGTGGTAGTAAGTTTATTGGGATAAAAGCTGAAAGTGCTGATGTCACCAAAACTTCCACAGGGTTCTCCCTTATATGTTTGACCTTGCATCTCAGCAGCATCTTCTAGCACCTTTAACCCATGACGTTTTGCAATATCAAGAACTGGATCAATATCCACAGGTAAACCATAAATATGCACTACCATGATGACTTTAGTACGCTCAGTTATTTTGGATTTAATTTGAGTTACATCCATATTCCAAGTAATCGGGTCGCTGTCAACCAATACAGGCTTACCACCAGCACGAACAATCTGGCCGATGCAGGAAATAATAGTAAAGGCTGGCATAATCACTTCATCTCCAGGTTTAATATTCAATGCTTCAATAGCAGCGTCCAAGGCTGCCGTCCCGTTGCTCACTGCAATACCATGCTTACGCCCAACTCGAGCTGTAAATGTATTTTCAAACTGCTTGATAAATGGGCCTTCAGAAGAAATCCACCCTGTATCGATGCACTCATTTAAGTATTTTTTTTCGTTTCCGTTTAAAAGCGGACTGTTCACTGGAATCATTTATTTCACCTTAACCCTATCCTTAGAAACAGGATCAAACCTTATTTTATCCATTTCACCGGCGTAGGGACCTTGCTTAATTTCTATTATCTCACTATCTTCTAACATTTCAAAGCCATGTCCACCAAAAGCTAAAAGAACTACATCTCCTTGATTTAAAACCTTACTTTCTAGGTATTTTTTATCGTCGTCATAGTAATCAACCCTAACCTTCCCAGTTTTTATCACAAGAACTTCTTGAGTAAAATGAACATCTCTTTGAATTGGTTTGTGCACATGAGGTGGGATAACATAATCTTTTTGCCTATTCATATAAGCCAGTTGCTGTGAAAATTCGTCTGGTGTGAAAAACTCAATTCCATATGATTTATAGTTAGCTCTTATGATAACTGACAATAGCTTCTGATTATGAATTACGTTTTCAATCATCTAATTTAACCTCTTAATAAAACTTCAAATTCTCAGTAGTGCGAATTATATGTGTTAGTTATTTTTTCATATTTTGCAACAATGCATCGAAATATTGAATCGTTTTCAAAAGTCCTTCATCTAACTGAACTTTTGGCTCCCAACTTAATGTATTTCGAGCAAGTGTTATATCTGGCTGGCGCTGAGTTGGATCGTCACTAGGAAGTGGGTGATAAATAATATTTGATTTAGACCCTGTAATTTCAATTATTTTTTTGGCTAACTGACGAATACTAAACTCGTTTGGGTTTCCTAGATTAATTGGCCCAGGAAATCCGTCACTTCCAAATGAAGTCGAATTTTTATCCATATAGCAAATAAAACCATCAATAAGGTCATCGACATAGCAAAAACTTCGTGTCTGTTCACCATCACCAAAAAGTGAAATTTCTTCACCTTTAAGAGCTTGAATGATAAAGTTACTAACAACACGTCCATCATTAGGGTGCATACGAGGACCATATGTATTAAAAATACGTGCAACGCGTATATCTAGTTTGTGCTGCCTATAGTAATCAAAAAATAAAGTTTCAGCACATCGCTTCCCCTCATCATAACAACTGCGTATACCAGTTGGATTTACATTACCCCAGTATGTTTCTGTTTGTGGATGCACTGTTGGATCACCATATACCTCAGAAGTTGATGCCTGGAAAATACGAGCATTAAGCCTTTTGGCTAATCCAAGCATGTTAATGGCACCATGCACGCTTGTCTTTGTTGTCTGAACAGGGTCATATTGATAATGGATTGGGCTTGCTGGGCATGCTAGATTATATATTTGATCCACTTCAACGTAAAGTGGGAAGGTTACATCATGCCTTATAAACTCAAAATTAGGATGGTCGAATAGATGTGCGATGTTATCCTTTGTCCCAGTAAAGAGATTGTCTACGCATATAACTTCATCTCCACGGGCTAACAGACGCTCAATAAGGTGGACCCCAAGAAAGCCTGCTCCTCCAGTTACAAGAATTCTATGCATTTGGTTATATAGTCTCATCAAATATCCCTTTTAATCATAATTTAGCTGTCTATTCCGAATAAATCGCGCGTATATACTTTATCAATAACATCATTTAAATCATCATTGTTTAGTCGATTTGCAATTATCACATCTGCTTGCTTTTTAAACTCCTCAATATTATTTACAACACTTGAGTGGGAATATTCAGCTTCGCTGATTACTGGTTCGTAAACAATCACTTTAACGCCCTTCGCTTTTATACGCTTCATGATTCCGTGCATACTGGAAGCCCTATAATTGTCAGAATCCGCCTTCATAACTAGGCGATATACACCTAGAACTTTTGGATTGAGTTTAAGTACTTCTTGAGCAATAAAGTCCTTACGGGTACTGTTAGATTCGACTATGGCTTTTATAAGGTTTTGTGGTACTGATTGATAATTAGCCAGTAGCTGTTTTGTATCTTTAGGTAAACAATAGCCACCATAACCAAATGAAGGATTATTATAGTAGGTACCTATACGGGGATCCAAACTAACACCTTCAATGATTTGTCGTACTTCCAAACTATTTGAGGATGCATAAGTATCAAGCTCATTGAAGTATGCAACGCGCATTGCCAAAAAAGCATTGGCGAATAATTTAATGGCTTCGGCTTCTGTGCTATCCATAAGTAAAACTGAGACTTCTTTTTTTAGTGCACCCTCCATAAGCAAGTCAGCAAACTTTCTAGCCCTTTTTGACTTTTCTCCCACTATAATGCGGGATGGATAAAGATTGTCAAACAGAGCTTTTCCTTCACGCAAAAATTCGGGTGAAAAAATAATATTATCACATCGAAATTGAGCTTTAACTTTTGCAGTGTAGCCAACTGGCACTGTAGACTTAATAACCATTACTGCGCTTGGATTGATCTCAATAACATCATGAATGACTGATTCAAGTGATTTTGTATTAAAGTGATTGGTTTGAGGGTCATAATCAGTTGGCGTAGCTATAATAATAAAGTCTGCCCCCTCATATGCTTCTTTTTTATTAAGAGTGGCATGCAGATTTAGAGCTTTGTGTTCTAAATATTCTTTTATTTCAAAATCGTCAATAGGGGATTGATTGTTATTTAATAAATCTACCCTACTTGGCAATATATCAAGAGCTACGACCTCATTTTTCTGAGCTAGAAGAACTGCATTAGATAGCCCAACATAGCCTATACCAGCGATTGCTATTTTCATTTTTACTAGTGCCTTCTCTTTAAATTAATAAAACTCACGGCTAAACTTTTTTCCAATGCATATTTTTAACTAATGGCCAACGATATTTCTGAGCAGTTTTTGTTGCTATATTATTATGAACGTGTTCGATTGATACTTCAGGAAAAATTTCTTGTCCAATATCATTTCGTAAGAAAAATACGTTAAATCCGAGTTTATGGGCACCTATCATTCTGTAGCCTTTTGATTCTGATAATTTCTTCATTGCCAATAATGAAACTGATCTAAAGTCTTGCTCAGGACCAACTTTCGACCAGCAATTAAAATTAGGATCGTATGGAATTGTCAAACTTAGATCTCCAGGTATGATATTCATTGTTTCAAAGACACATAATCTTGGATTTATTTCCGAGATTGCCTCCCATACATAATAGTCATTTCCATCAATATCAAGTGAAAGAAGATCAACTTCTCCTGTTGCTCCGATATCTCTAAGCAAGTCATTAATATTGTCTTTTGTAATCCATGCCGACTTAAGACTTGGCATTGCTAATAAACAATCCTGCTTTGATTGAAAAAAAAATTTTGCTTCACTTATATTTCTCTCATCACCATCAAACAAATAACCACGATACCCGTGATTCAAAATTAAATTAGCAGCCATACATTCATAACCTGGACCACAACATATTTCAACAACCTTCTTTGTCTTCATTCCAATCATTGTCAGAACGTAAAGTATAATTCCATCCTCTTCAAACTGAGAATAACAACGAAACCCAGCATCAGAGATATCATTATGTAATTTTTGGCCTTGCTTGGCATTGTTTTGATACTGATTTATTATAATGTTTTGAAGTTGTTGGTTTAAAGACTCAACATCTACAATATTTGGCTTCCGATCGTTAAACAACTTATAAAGCCACAACACTCCTGGTATATTTTTTATCAACTTTTTTATCATGTTAACCAACCCTCATTTCACTAAAGAAATTCTTTCCTTTCTTGAATAAAAAATCAAGCTGTCTTCTTGAAATATTAAAACAGGCCCATATTATTCCTAATATAAGTAGACCAGTATTAGATTCAGAAAACCATGGACTCTTAATTTTTTCTTCATAATTTTTTTGATTTAGTAAAGTTGAGTCATATACAAACTCATCCTTTACTAATGCTAAATATTCTGATGGAAGACGAGCAATAACACTTTCATAGTTTTCATTGGCCACCCCATTATCAGCGATTTCCCATAAAAGTTTTGATAGGCCAGGGTTGTTAATTAAAACCATATCCATTTCCATATACGCTTTAGAATAAAGAACCAAAAGCTCATATGAATAAAGTCCGCTCATAATGTACCCAGAATGAGCATCTAACTTAAATTGCTTTAACAACTTCTTTTTGAATCTAATATAGGATCGATAAAATGAAGCACGTTTTATTATTAATGAAATTGGCCCTAGATGGAAAAATTCGCGCTGTGTAATAGCATCATGATAACCCTCACCAATCATACGTGATCGCCAAAATTGGACCGTTAAACGCAAGGGTGGTATCACATGAAAAACCGAAACTAAATCATCATATAAAATTTTATATCCTGCTTTCCGGATGTTGTAACAAAGACCATAGTCACCAGGGCCCACATAAAGTTTACTGAAGGTCTTTGAACCACTATTTGTTTCTACTCCAACTGTATCAGGAGGGAAACCACCAACCTGCAAATAAGACTTTCGACGAATAGCCATCATTGGTCCAACCGCCGCATCCAACTCCTGAAATCCATTTTTTAATTCATGATGACTATTTTCATCATGCAACGACCAACCATTAAAACTCTTTTGACATTCCAATGCCCAATTTGGTGGATTTTCAACAAATCGAGGCATGACCTTTCCCGCAATTACTCCACACTTTGGGTATTGCAAGAAAATTTCAACAATCCTACGCAGCGATCCTTTGTTGACGATCACATCATCATCTAAATAAAGAAAGATGTCACCTAAAGCATTTTCAGCTCCGGTCCTCCGTGCCTTAGTAAAGGCAGTACTGCCTTCAAAAACATATCTCGCAAAGTCAGAGTAATCATTAATAACCTCCTTAGTGTTATCAGTAGAATTATTATCAACTACAACAACCTCAAAATCAGCCTCACCAACCATCGCTAAAATACTATCGAGAACATACGGGAGTTGGTTGGCCCGATTGTGAGTTGGGATAATTATAGATATTTTCATGGTCACCTTATTATAAATACTAGAATTACTTACTTTTAAGAGCAGCCTCTAAAAGAGAAACGTTATTTCTACACCATATTATTAATTGATTAACTCCCTCAGAAGGACTAACACTCGGCTGCCATCCAACACTTTTTTTCATTTTTTCAATATTAGATACAAATATTTTTTGATCACCTGGTCGCCAAGGACCATTCTGTGGTCTTTCCTTTAGAATACCGGAATCAATAAGAGCATCAACTAAATGATTCAAAGAAAGTACATTGTTAGGCCCACCACCAACATTAAAAATTTGGCCAGCAACTGAATCTGCTTGTTGATATAACTTAACATATGCTTCAACTAAATCATCTATCCATAGAAGATCACGCCCCTGTTTTCCATCACCATAAATGGTAATTGGGCGACCAAGAATTGCTGCAATAACAAACCAAGCCACCCAACCTTGATCTTCAACACCAAATTGCCTTGTTCCATAGATGCAAGACTGACGCAAAACTATTGTTTTAAGGCCATAAATACGATGATAATCTCTCACATATTGATCTGCCACTCCTTTAGAGCAACCATATGGAGAATGGAAATCAAGCGGATAATCTTCACTAACTCCTTGTCGCAGGCTACCATACTCATAACGCCCCTCACGCTCAATAACATTTAGATCATCCATAAGACCATAAACTTTATTAGTCGATGCAAATTGAAACACTGCAGAAGGAGAAAATAGGCGAGTAGCCTCAAGAAGATTAAAAGTACCTAGTGCATTGGTCTCAAAGTCCATACGAGGATCTTTAACACTTGAAGTTACAGCAACTTGAGCAGCCTCATGAATAACCAGATTTAAATTTGAATTATTTTTAAAAATATCAGAAATTGCATCAAAATTTATAACATCTTCTTGAAAAAATGAGAAATTTTTATGCTCTGAAAGAGTTGATAAATTTGCTTCTGTTCCAGCTCTTGAAAGATTATCAATACCAATAACAATTGCACCATCTTTAAGAAATCGCTCAGCTAAATGAAATCCAATAAATCCAGCACATCCTGTAATTAATACTTTATCCACAATTACTCCATAATTTTAAATTTAAAAATATTCTTATCTCACTAAGCTAAAATCTTGTCCATTGTGACTTAAACTTTATTGTTGCTAACATACAAATAATATATAGTCTTGGAGAGTAAAAATATCCATAAATACCAAGAAATTCTACTTTATCTTTTGATTTTTTTTCATTAGTATCATCTCGTCACATTTTATAGCATTTTCATATTCATGATTAATAGCCTACTTCTAATTTTGGTTTTTTAGTTTTTTCGCTTAACAAACTCAATTCACCTTTGCAGAGATTTATATTTATATAGCATGCTGATACTTAAAAGCATATTGTGTGTTTACCTAATAGTTCCGATCCAGATTTAATGCGTTAAAAAAAGTTTCGCAGTCGCGAAAGAAATCTAGCACTAGGCAATAAGGGTTGAGGTTCATTCCAAAGATTTGCAGCAATTTTCATACGTTGGATTAGTGGTTTATTACTAAACACCAAGTCAGCCGAAAGGTGTTCTAGAGAAGTAATTGCAGTCATCAATAAACCCTCATAATCTGAAACCATATCCAAAATAATTTTTTCTGTTTCAGGCTTATATTTACGGTGAGTATGCTTACTTATTTTTCCATTTGATGGAATCATAAAACCACTAAAGTGCATTAGACGAAGAGACTCACCAGAGACCAAGTTTACTTTAGAAGTATCTTTATTGCGAGTTAACTGCCTCTCATGAAGGTTCCAATAAGCAACATTCACACCGCGATCAGAAACAATACTGGTATTGTCACGAAAAAAATAAGGTAACGCTGTGAGCCATTGCTGATCAGCATACATACCTAATTCTGGCGCTAAAAACCATTGATTTTTTGTCTTTTCAACAAGCCAATCCAACGCAAGATTATTATTCAGTCCCCGGCGCGAATAAAGTAAGCCCCCATTAATGTGGCCCGAATAACAAAGCTCTATATCTTCTGGACTCTCTCCATCAATCGGATAAGGAGAAAAAGTATGACAACTAACGACTAGATCTCCAGGAAGAGAAAATATCGCTTCATTAAGGTTATCGAGAATAATCATGTCTGGATCAAGAAAAAGGCAACTTTGTTCTTTTTTTAGGATATAAGCTGAACCAAGTACTTTGAGAGCTGAACAGAATTCCAATGTTGAATAATAACTTCGCATATCTTCTACAAAATCAAAATAAGGTGCCAGATCTGATGTACATAAAACCTCAACATCACTTCCTAGGGATATTTTGATTGGATCAATTGCCTCAGGAGTGCAATCTGAAACTAAAACAGTAAGTTTAAACTCTGGGTGCACATGTCTAGCAGAACTAAAGAGCACACTAACCTGATAAAGGTAGCTAACTGTTGATACCGTTAACAGTCTCATGATGATGAATCAAAATCTTTTGAAATAATTGCATCCAAAAAAAGAATCTTCGGTTTCCATTTAAAATGTGCTTCTGCTTTTTCTGAAACGAATTTAGCTTTACGTTCATACATTTTGAGCTTATATGCAGGGTTCAAAATTGGAATACGATACCCCAAAGCAATTAGAAACCTGCGAAATGGCCTCCTACAAAACGGAATTAATATTGCTGGTAAACGTGAAAGGTTATTTAAGCCTTGTTCTCTCTCTAATATGGAGAACCATTCTGCATAGGAAATTGTCTCGCCATTAACAACATATTCCTCAGCCCGGTTTCCAATCATCCTTGTCGAACAAGCATAAATGGCCGCAGCTAAATCGTATGCATGCACAATATTATTAATACCATGACCACCAGCATCAAGTACTAAATATCCCTTAGAAAACATTTCACGGTAGCTTTTGATACGTTTACTTGTATTGTCATACACTCCCGTAGGATGAAGAACACTGACCTTGTAATCAACATCTGCACTCATCACCGCATAGCTGGCATCAATTTTGTTTCTTGCATAATCATTGTCTGCAACCTTGGGTACATTCTCATCCAGTTCGCCGACTGGTAATTCAATCCCAAATACACTCATTGATCCCATATATAGAAAGTGCTGCAAAGAAGACGACTTGAAATGGGTAATTAGTTCGATTACTGAATCTACAGTAACACTACGATCATAAGTTTTATCTTCAGTTGTAGCATAAGCTAGATGAATGACTACGTCAAAATCTTGTGGGTTTATATCTGAATTTTTTGTCCAACCTGGCAAACTGATATCAGCAACAATTGCACATGCCGTTGAAGGCACACGATCAGCAGACCTGGAAACTATCGACACTTTATGGCCCTCTGTCACTAGGCATTTTACCAAGTAACTCCCGACTAGACCTGTACCACCGATGACAAGCACACGAATCATGACCTTTTTCCTTTCGTCAATATAAATATTAGCTGCTCAAATCGATAAAAAAACAAGAATACCGAATTTTCAACAAATATTTTGCTAGGGATTTTTTTATGTGTCAGCATTTGAATTACTCTGGCGCATTGCATCCTCTTCAAGATAATTTGTCTCTGAAATTAAGTCTACTCTGCTTGAATCAAGAAGAAAGCCTGAAAGCACAAGAAGTTCCTTAGGTAATGAACCATTTACAGGCCTCTTTGGAACATAAATCAAATCATCTGAGGCGACCACTTTGCTTACCCCAGAACGGATTCTTGGCTTCAAGGTAGATATAGTAAACGGTTTAAGTATAAATAATGCATGAGCATAACGACATGCTACCTCAGTTTTTTCAGGCGAAATCACTTCGACATTGGGCAGATTTTGAAGTAATTCACGATACAGTTTTTTTGATTTAGGATCATGCGTAAATCCTCGCCCCTCATACCTTCCTGCCCCAGCTGTAATAACGGTTTTACCTAAAGCAGCCATTTCTAGCCCAGAAGTTCCTCGAACGGTGATGCCAAAATCAGCAAGCTTCATCCAGGTTAATGGACTGATGGAGCTGTCCGCAGGAATGATATGAACATGTGATGGGAGATCTCCAAAATTCTCTTCAATTAAGCGTATTTCCTCAGCAATTTCACTGAACATAAATCCTACTTCACGGCGCCATACATTTGAAGGGTGTAACTTAATGAACCACTCTAACTTATCGTTTAATATGGCCTCCCTAACTGTTTCAATAAGCCATGTAGCATAGTCCTTAAACAAATCAGTACCAAAGAAGAAAAGGGTATCATAAAGAATATGACTGAATACGATGGCGATTTTTCGTTCAGCAGAAACTCCCAGATCAGCCCGGGCAAAAGCTACATCAATAATCTTAGAGTCAACATAATTGCGCTTAGAACGATGCCATTTGTTGCCATACCGATTTTCAAAATTCTCCAGCAATTCATTCTGAATTGTATCAAGCTTAGGTAACGACTGAATCAAATTCCAAGTACTTTTAGCTAATGCTGCGTGATGAAGACGATCATGCCCCCATGACCGATGCTGAATAATATAGGCATCGTCACGGACTGTGCCTGCAAAACGAATCACATTCAATTGTGCATTTAAAGCAGCATAGTAAAACCCACCATACTCTTCCATAAAGACCTCAGTATGATATGTGGCTTTAATATTATAAAGGTCAAATATTTTAGAAGCCGCATTTTTAGCGTTCCAAACTATTTCAATCCATCGGTGTAAAAATTCACGCACAGTTATCTGCGACGTATCAGCCAAACCGGTTCCATGATATCTACAGTATGTAGACAGCGCAATATCCCCAATTGGAACATTGTCGATCGTCAGAGAACGAAAGTCACCCATGGACCTTGCAGAGTTTATCCTCCTCATAAAATCTTGAGGTAATGGAATATGTGTCTGATCTAAAAAATCTTCTAAGTACAGCAGTTCAATATCTAATAAACTGTAATATCGATCAATATGTTTCTCTGAACGAGTGGTCAAAACATATGGCTTCAAATTATTATAACGCCCACATAAACTTAACAGCGTCCATACCTGCGCCCAAACAACATTCATCCCACGACCAGACATTATCAACAATCCTCCATCAGTGGCGATTGGCATACTCTTCAGGATTTTGTGATAAGGTTTTATAGAAAACTTATAAATTAAAAAATCCTGATAACTATTGATAGGAGTAATTAGCCGTTTTATAAGTGGTGCAGGGTTGCGCACTACCTTATATACTTTTTGGAAGAGCGTTTGCATAAAAACAATCATAGTTGGTACTCTTCCACTTTATAGATACCACGCTTCAACATTGACTCCATTACATAAATATCATTCATACTATCTAGATTAACACTGCGCTCTTCAGGCATGATAAACGGAATAGTTTTTAGAGGCATGAAGGTGCGATGTGTCAAAAGTGTATCTCGGTGAGCAATGTAGAACGCACCATTAAGGGCATAGACAGTTGGTAATGATTGCCTTGCAACCATGGATTCTTTGCCTGTATAAGATTGTACAAGCCCATCTTGAATTTTTTGAATTTTATCTGGATGATAACTATCAAAGTGAACTAGGCTAACTGCTGCTTGTGTGTCAGAAGGAGCATTTTCGAATACACTACAAAAAGTATTGAGATCGCCTAGAGTTCGTAAAGGCGTGGTAACCTGTAAAAGCAAAACCCATCCATTAGATACAGGCACAGTTTCAACTAGATTCAAAACGACATCTATAGTCTTAGCATCATCAGAAGCCAAATCTTCAGGGCGAAGAGTAGGTGCTGCGGCATCATATCGACTAGCTATTGCATACATCTCAGGATCATCAGTTGTAACCAATACGCGATCAATGAACGGACACAGCTTTGCTATCTTAATGGTGCGTTCAAGTAGTGTATCGTTACCTAATTGATATAGATTTTTACCAGGAATTCCTTTTGAGCCACCGCGCACGGGGATAACCGCTGTTACAGGTTGACCTCTAAGCATTCTTAAATATTCCTACCAGGCGGCTACCCAATAAATTACGATGTAGATATTCAGGTGTAATAAAATCATAAAGTCCATCAGGATCGCCATGACCATGATACGGATACTCACCGTTCATATAACTTTTAACATTATCAATTTCGCTGATTGCTGTTTCCATGTGAACGCATTTGAGTTCATGCAGTTCCATCAATTTTTTAAGACTGTCTACTGAAAAATGACAAACATGCTTCCAATTAAAAGTAGCAGATTTGTCTCTAATCAGGCGAGAAGCCATACTCTCAACATTGGGGACCATAATGAACAGCAATCCACCAGGTTTTAGCATTTTCTTGATCGACATAATAATACTGTGCAAATCGAATAAGTGCTCCAAAACATTCCAAAGAGTGATGCAATCGTAGTTAGTCCCAAGTTTTTCATGATTAAGACTTTCAAAGCTAGACTGAATGAACTGTATACCAGATGCCTCCTGATAAATCTCAGCATACCGATTATTTGCATCTATTCCCACGCAAGTGTCCCAACCATTAGAAGAAGCCACCTCAAGGAATACGCCAGCACCACAGCCAATATCCATCATTCTTTTTCTCGCCGGTGGATTGAGTTGATCGATTAAATCTATTCCATATTGATATTTAATACGATCAATATCTTTTTGTATTGGCTGGGTATAAATATCTGATGATGTCTTATCATCAGAATATAATTCGCTAGCTTTTTCAAAACTTATACGGGGATGTTGATAACGATGACTGCAGTGGTTACAACGCCAGATATCCAAACCCTGACGGGCCAGAAAAAAGCTGCGCTCAGCACTTTGACATACTGGACATTCATTAACGTCCTCCCAAAATTCACCTATTCGCTGGTAACAGTCATGGCCATTATCTTTAACGATCTTCGCATGTTCGCGAACTAACCCTCCATCAGCCGGCTTACCTTCTCCACTGCGATTTGTTTCTTTATGAAATTTCTTTGCTCCAAATCGAAGATTTCCATCAAATTGGTTTTTCGCTTCCAAGCGGCTTTTAAAGGACGAGATATCAAATGTTTTACGTTGCATATTTTTCCAAAAAGTTTAAACGATTTTCCAGATAAGTTAACACTATAATTTACTTATAACTTATTATTTGATGGCTAAAAAGCCTTCAAAACAGAGATACTTTTGCACTGTATTGATGTCTTCAAACCCTGCACGATTTAGCATATCAACATTACCCTGAGTCGAAAAAGGCTCCAACACACCTTTTAGGCTGCGCGTCTTGGAAATAATCTCTTCAGGTGTGTAGCCCATCCGTAATTTATAATCGTTGTAAAGTGTAGTTAGAATATCCTGAAACCGTGCATCAGATCCCCGCACTTTTTCAAATAGTAATAAGGCGCCCCCCCAGTTAAGGCTGGCGTAAATTTTATCCATCAACGCTTGGCGCACCGATGGATCAATAAACTGAACTGTATAGTAGCAAATGACCATGTCAGTTTTTTCCAGAGCCATTTCGAGCACATTTTCCACAAGGAATTCAACGTTTAATTCAGAATTATTCTCTATTTTATCTTTAGCCTTAGTTATCATATCTGATTCGATATCGATACCAATAAAACGCGCCGTAGATTTCTCCTTATTATGTTCTGCCAACTTCAACGTGAGTGTGCCGGTCGAACTTCCAATTTCATAACAAACCGAATCGGGCTTAATGAAAAAATCACTTACATCACAAATGAGCTCATGACCTTCATTGTATAGAGGCACTGATTTCGAAACGTGGTCATCGAACGAATCAACCGCATCACCACTGAATTTCCAATTACCAGCCCCTGCTGACACACCATCACCAACATTTGAGATATTCATTCCTATTCTCCTATTGCCTTGTTAAAGTTTATTAAATATGAAGCTACGCACATATGATCATTTTTAATCCTTTTCATAAAATAGATTCTTGCAAGTCAGACATTATATTCTCATTAGTCCTAGCATAAGCTGATTCGGGAAGATGTATTTTCTTAAAAACTCGATATGGCAGATTCGATATTAAAGGATGATAAGCTGCAATAGCTTGAAGCCGAGGTTTCTCCATAGTGCATGAACCACAGTGAAATAACGCACTAGTATCTATCAACAACACTGAACCTGCTTCACCTGTAAATTCAATACTATCTTCAACTGGTAAAGAAAGGTATGGCTCTTGTGAAGCGTGATCCATCTCTGCGAAATCTGCAATTTCACATAAGTGAATTTTTGTTATAGATACTTTGTCATCTCGGGTTTCATCGGATGGTAAAGTTGTAAAATGGCGTTCTATTGCTTTGTCCATATCAACCCTAACTTTAATAGTTCAACCTTTTTTGAATCTTAAAATCAGTTGTAGCTAATATTTCTGCGATTTTTTCACCAGCACTACCATCTCCAAAAATAGGTGAAGGGTTATATGGCCCATGATTTATTTGATTTTCAATTGCTTGCTCAATCTCTTTAGCATCATAACCTACATTCAGAACATTATCTCCACATTCACGCCCGCCTTGTCTGGAACCAATATTCACTGCAGGAACTCCCAAAAATGAGCCCTCCCTCAAAGCAGAACTTGAATTACCAATTTGGCATACACAATTTGCTATGAGTCTTAAATAATCTTCTGGAGAGAAGTTTTTATAAAAATGAATATAGTCAGGCTCCTCTGACTCTCTAAACATACGTAGCCCTTTTGATATGTCGTCCGAACCAGCATCAATATTTGGCCAAAGCCATATAGTTTGAATCTTAAGGCGTGAAATAGCTTTCAATGTACAATTAATTTGTTCTATCCCCATCCCATACTCAGTTGTTACAGGGTGCTGTAAAACAACAATATATGGCAATGACAAGTCAATTTTTGCCCCAACACCACTATAGTTCAGCATTATTTCAGTCGAGAGCCTCCTATCACTCTCAAAAGCCAAGTCCATTGCTGGACAGCCAGTAAGATGAACAGTTGCGGGATCTTCGCCCATCCTAATAATATTATTAGCTGCAAGTTTTGTCGATGGAAAGTGCAAATGAGATAATTTTGTTATTGCGTGCCTAACGCTTTCATCAATAGAGCCAGTAACTTCACCTCCTTGAGTGTGCGCTAGGGGTATATTCATATAACTCGCTGCAACTGCAGTTGCTAAAGTCTCAAATCTGTCAGCTACTGTTAAGACAATATCAGGACTTAAACTCTCAAACATTGTTGCTAATTCAATTATCGCAAGGCCTGTAGATTTCGCCATTGTTGTAGGATTTCCTCCCTCGATCATTGAATGCACAGTGCCAGCGATATTGAAACCATCAGATTCTATGATTTCTTTCACATTTCCAAATCTAAACAATAAAGCTGAAGCCCCTACCACTAATTGTAACTCAATCTCAGAATGATCACGAAGCGCCCGAAGTACAGTTTTTATTCTGCCATAGTTAGCTCTGCTATTAACAACAATACATACTTTCCGCTTTAAATTCATTTTAACAATCACCTTTCGTAAAAATTTTAACTATCATTTATTTATATCCGTCCATTTAATCAATCTATCTGATGAGATGTCTCTTAAGACTGTCTTGCCAACCAAATCAGCTATTTGATCAACATCTATACCTGTTCCAGGTTTTTTTAATGTAAGGTTATCATATTCAATGGATTCACCCGCTAAGAGAGAATTAACAAGGCACAAGCTCTTAGTAAAAAGTCGGCGAGTTGAGTTAAGCTCATTTGCCAATAGGTCCTTACTTATAGGATTTGCTCTCATTTTAGAAAAGGCTTGATTGGCTTTAACTAAGAATTCTAAATCATCCAAGTTAATTGATGAAGATGTGTCAGGCCCATAAATATTTTTATTAAATGTTACATGTACTTCGATAAAATCAACTGATTCAGACATAGCAGCAAGGGAAGGATAGACTGTTCCAGAGTGATCAGATAAACCAACACAACAATGATATCGGTCTCGTAATTCTTGTAAAACATTAATTCCTACTTTTTCTAGAGACACTGGATATGAGCTTGTACATTGAAAAAATGCAAATTCAGCTCCACACTTCTTTAAGTCATAATGAACTCCATCAAGCTCCTTATATGAGCATAGCCCTGTGCTCAGTAAAATAGGTGCATTGTGTAAAAGCATTGCACTAATTAAATTTGAGTTAGCAAACTCACCAGAACCCACTTTCCATGCAGGCATTCCAGTCTCAGAAAGTAAGTTGACTGCTTCAACAGAAAATGGAGAACTTAAAAAAACCAAACCACGGTCTTCAGAATGCTTTGCTAATGAAAACCATTGCTCTTTGGAAAACTCCATTCTCTTCCAGTAATCCCAACGAGTGATATCTTGCCCACTCATTGGAACCCTAAAATCTTCATCTTTCGTAGACTCAGCATTAGCAATATGCGTTTGAAACTTAATAGCATGGGCACCTGCATCAGCAACGGCGTCTATATAAGAATGTGCTATACCTAATGAGCCATCATGAGCCTGTGCAACCTCAGCAATAATGAAAGCACCTTTCTTGCCATCTATTATATGACCCTTAATATCCATATCATAACCTCCAAGTGCTTAAACCATGTTGCTCAATATCTGATCTATTAAACACAGATTTTATGTCCACAAAACACCCACCTTTTTTTAACTTAGAAGCTATCTCAGCAATAGGTTTTTCTATATATTGTTGGTGAGATACAGCTAAAATTAAAGCATCAAAATCATCACCTAATTCATCCCAATTAAGTAACTTAACACCATACTCTTGAAATGCTTTATCAAAATTTGCTAATGGGTCATGAATGGAAACAACACAGCCAAAGGATTTCAATTCATTTACGATATCAATTACTTTACTATTACGTAAATCAGAACAGTTTTCTTTGAAAGTCATCCCCATAACGCAAACTCTTGCGCATTTAATATTAATGCCTTCATGAATCATTAATTTAACTGTATTCTCAGCAACGAATTTTCCCATTCCATCATTAATTCTTCGGCCAGCTAAAATAATCTCAGGATGGTAACCAATCATTTCAGCCTTGTGAGTTAAATAATAAGGATCAACTCCAATACAATGCCCTCCCACTAAGCCTGGATAAAATTTCAAAAAATTCCATTTAGTTCCAGCTGCCTCAAGAACATCAGTAGTGTCAATTCCTAGTCTATGAAAAATTATTGAGAGCTCATTCATCAAGGCTATATTGAGGTCTCGTTGAGTATTTTCTATAACTTTAGCAGCTTCTGCGACAGCTATACTACTTGCCTTATGAACCCCAGCGTCAATTATGCCTGAGTAAAGATTGGCAATGTTAGCTAACGTTTTTTCAGAATCTCCTGATACCACTTTAACTACTGTTCTTAATGTTCGATCTTTATCCCCTGGATTTATACGCTCTGGGCTATAACCAACATTGAAGTCTAATTTCCAACTAAGTCCTGAATTTTTTTCCAAAACAGGTATGCATATCTCTTCAGTTGCACCTGGATAAACAGTAGATTCATATATAACTGTTGCTCCCTTAGTCAAGTATTTCCCAACAATTTCACTTGCTGAAATTAAAGGAGAAAAATCTGGAATATGGGCGTTGTCAACTGGTGTAGGAACTGTAATAATAAAATAATTAGCTTCAGCTATTTTTGAGGAGTCATGAGTCAAATACAAGTTGCCTGAACCTATAGACTCTCTTAAACCAATTGATGAAATTTCACCTGAAGGATCTATATATGAATTATAACTGTCGATTTTCTCTCGAGACAAATCAAACCCAATTGTTGGATAAATTTTACTAAATTCGACTGCAAGTGGCAGTCCTACATAGCCTAAACCAATTACAGAAATCGTTATGTTTTTATTACTCACTTGAAACCTTATTTATTAGTTAGGTGGATTCAAATTTGAAATCCAGCAAACAGTGTTAATATTATCTAAACTTTATTTATCAAAAAAATAACGTTAATTTTGATTCTATTTTCGTCACACTTGAAAAAAATATTATACTTAGTGCATATAAGATAATATAGTTCTTTATCTTCAATAGCTTGAACATTATGTACAGATTACTATCCAAAACCATTAAAAAACTAAGCCAATGTATGGGTTAAAAAGTAAAAGATAGACTTCAAAATCTAAAAAATATTACTTCAACTATAATTTCACCGGCAAGAACCATAAGGAAATGCATTACAGTCATAGCGAGGCAAAGCTTGCCGCCGAAAAGCCAGATCTTTTTCACTAATGTCTCTTGCCTCAACATTAAACGAAAATGCACATGCATTTTTCTCAAGTAACTGCTCTGTATAAGCTGTAAAACTATGAAATCCACCATACGGATAGCAAAATGTCTTTAAGGCAGATTTCCCCACAATAGATTCAATCATCTGAAAAGAAGATTCAATTTCCCTCCCCTGTTCAGAAACACTTATCTTACTCATTACTGGATGATTAACAGTATGACTTCCAATAACCATTCCACTATTATTCAAATGTTTAATCTCATCCTTTGTCATGTAAAAAGCTTGCACCAAATCTTCCTCATTGGGATAGTAGATGGACATTAATTCATCAAGAACTCCTCGTCTATGTTTGTAGTCAATAAAGTAGTTAAGTAGCCTTTTTACATAGTTAGTAGTAAAGTTATTATTTTGTTTGAGGTATGTATCCTGGGAGAACTCTTTAACGTGGGCATGTGAGAGCATATCTTTAGTGATAATTCTCTGCAAGGCTTTGGCAATTTCGTTTTCACCATACTTCCCAAGCAACATATGGATACGATGAACATCTATAAGCTTACCAGCCAAAAATGGGGATGTTGCAATATAAAATATGCCCCATAAGCCCCGTTTCAAAAGTTCTGGAAGTACATAACTATAATGATCTTTAAAGCCATCATCAAAGGTCAAGACCACTCCCTTTATTGGCTTATTTGACAAAATGCATTGCTGGAAATCTTCAAGGCTAATAAATCCATATTCATTCCCAAAATATTCAAGTTGCTTCACAAAATCATCTAAATGGAGATAATGAAGATGAGGAAGGTTTTGTTTTTCTGGACTTATATAATGATACATGATAGCCTTCATAACGTCTGATGCTCCAAAGCTGAATTAATTATAATTGGAACATTCGCACATCTAGCTGATTTTTCGTTTAGGTACTTCTCAACAAGATTATTCTCAAAGTTATTGTAAAGTGCATCTACAGACTCTTCTGTAAAATCTTTTTTTCTGTACACTTTTTTGTTTAAAGAGAGACATAACTGTGGCATTTTTGCAAGACTTTCAAAATTAATGATAATATTTCGATAAACAAAACTCATTTGAACTATTAGTCGATTGCCAATTTGAGAGGGTGAGTCTCCCAAGGAAAAATTAGCTCGAATCTGATGAATAATCTCACCAGTATCAATACCAGCATCAATATGCATAAATGTTGCACCAACATATTCAGGTTCAGCTCTTACCAAGGGCCAATAGTTTGTACCACTTCCACGATAGTATGGAGATAACCCAAGATGAACGTTAAGGAATCGCCCTGGAAAAGCATCCAATAGTGGCTCTCTGATGATCGAACATCCAAAAGCGATTAACAAGTCAGGATTAGAATTTATAATTGCCCGAACATATTCTGTTTTGTTAATGTCACCTTTTTGCAAGCTAATAGAATGCGACTCATCGATTGTGGTATCAACAAAAAGCCTAAAAAAATCCTCCTCAGACTGCTTCCTAGCAGAGAGATGTTTAGCCCTAATATCATTTCTAACTTTGTCTTTATCAACGAGTTCTTGAAGACCTTTTTCTCGACCTTCACAATAGCTATTAATGACTTTTATGTTCTTATCCAGAGAAATAAACTTACAGAAAAAAACATGTCTCAATTCTGAACCAGTAAGAATAATAACTTTCTTCATCAGTAACCCAAAATTTTATTTTGCACCTTCATTTACTCCATTTTAGATTCTTTATGGCCAATTATATATTGATAACTACCACTTCGTTTAATTCGCCCATCTTCCAATTCTATTATCTGGTCACAACTTTTAAGTGTCGTTAGGCGGTGCGCTACAATAATTAATGTGAGTTCATCACCAAGATTTTTAATAACTTCCATCACGGCGTGTTCAGTATCATTATCTAGCGCGCTGGTTGCTTCGTCAAACACGATTACATCAGCTTTTTTATATAGTGCACGGGCAATGCCAATACGTTGTCGTTGTCCACCAGATAAGCGCACACCTCGTTCGCCAACCATAGTGTCATATTGTTTATCCCATGATTCAATGGTTTTTGAAATCTGTGCTTTTTGAGCTACTTGTTGCACACGAAAGTGGTCTATTTTCTCACCTGGCACTCCAAAGGCGATGTTCTCAGTAATACTAGTATCTGCTAAAAAAATTGCTTGTGGTACGTGGGCAATGTGCGCTTGCCAGCCTCGTTGATTTAGCTCATTAAGGTTTATACCATCAATCGCCAAATCACCTGCAGTAGGCTGTAATAAACCCATAATAATATCTAGTAACGTGCTCTTACCACTGCCAGTGGAACCAATAAGACCGGTACGACTGCCTTTTGGTATAGAAAGACTGAATCCATCTTTTATCACCCAGGGGGTATTTTCAGCATATTGAAAAGATAAATTATTTAAAGTAATGCTATGTTGAAACGTTATAGGTTTTTGCGTCACCTCATCTGCATATTTTGGTAAAGGTTGTTCTAACAGGTCTAATGCTGCTCTTAATGATGCCTGACCACCCCTTATCTGTGACCAACTAGAGTAGCCTTGTTGAAGCACAGGTAATAGGCGTTGGGCACCGAGCGCTAGGGCTCCTAGCACAGGTATAGCAGTAGCAAAACCTGATCCACCATCAGCAAGCGAATATGCTAGAAAAGCAATTAGCACCATACCTAAAGCTTCTATACCAAAACGTGGGCTACTGCTTGTAATATGTATATTTGCTGTAGCCCGACGTAGAGGCAAATCTGAATTTCTATAAATTTTACAGTAGGTAGCTTGTGCGCCATCAATGAGTATATCTCGAATTCCACCTAACCCTTCATTTAGAGCCTTGAGAACGCGACCTGTCTCATAGTTAACCCTCTGACCATCTCGCAATAAGATTTTTTTTGTTGCTAAAATAACTATAGCATAGATAGTACCAAAACCGATAAAAGTGCTCGCAGCAATCTCAGGCTCAATAGCTAACAAAGCAAATAAAATAGATAATAAAATCATTAGAGAGCTGACAATGGTGACTAATGGCATTAACGCATTAGCCACTACCTTACTTGCCTTACCAGATATACCCGAAATAACCTCACTACTATTTCGGGCCACATGAACTGGATAGGGCTGATAGAGAGTGCGACGATACATGCTAATACTAAAATCAGCACCAATTGCATGAGTAAGTCGCGCTTGCCCCCACAGTAAAATGAAGCGCATCAAACCAGAAAATAATGCGCCAACGGAAAAAATGATAGTGAATGGCAGCAATAGTTGTTTTGGCTCAGTCAAGCTGAGTGCATTAATAAATGGCTGAGCCATGACATGATCAAATATCCGATCTGGTGAGGTTAGTGCACCTAAAAATGGTAAAATTGCGGCAATACTGAATACCTCTGCAAAAGATGCGAGGATCATTACTAAAAATAATAGTCCAAATTGCACACGTCGTCGCTGATCAATGTGCGGCCAAAGACGACGAAGAATTGGAAAAAGACTAGTGTTGCTCATATTAATTTCTCATTTATATATATTTTAATTAAATTCATAACATCAAGTCTATGAGTAATCTTTACTAAATAAATTAAAGTTATACGCTTTAGACGCTATATTTTAAAAATTATCCTCATCACGATTTTAACTATCAGATCAGCTAATTAAATAAACCAACCTTAATTCTTAACCACTTTTGAGTCATATTAGCCAACTAAAATTATTTAGTTATTACTATGAATTTATACTTCACTTAACTTCGGTAATTTTCTTTTTGATCTACAAACCACTGATAGGTCCTATAAAGACCCTCTTCTAAATTAGTTTTTGCTTTCCAGCCCAATCTTTCAAGTCGTGATACATCCATTAATTTACTTGGCGTACCATCAGGTTTACTGGAATCAAATACTACCTCACCCTTATAATTAGTCACTTTTACTAATATCTCTACTAGCTCACGAATGGAGAACTCAATACCTGTTCCAATATTGATATGAGAAAGCATGGAGCTAGTTTCTTGTTGATAAATATCATTATCTAAATTCATTACAAAAACTGATGCTTCAGCCAGGTCATCAACATGTAAAAATTCGCGCATGGGTTTGCCACTACCCCATACTATGACAATTGGATTATTATTCAATTTAGCCTCATGAAAGCGTCTTATCAATGCTGGAACAACATGCGAATTTTTATAGTGGAAGTTATCATTTTGACCATATACATTAGTTGGCATTACGCTTCGATAATCACGACCATATTGGCGATTATAGCTTTCGCAGATTTTAATGCCTGCAATTTTGGCAATTGCATAAGCCTCATTGGTGCTTTCTAAAATTCCGGTTAGTAAACTCTCTTCTTTCATAGGCTTTGGTGCCAATTTAGGATAAATACATGATGAGCCTAAAAAGAGAAGTTTTTGCACATTATTAGTATGAGCAGCATGAATAAGATTGGCCTCTATCATCAAGTTTTGATAAATAAACTCAGCTGGATATTCATTGTTTGCATGAATACCACCTACTTTGGCTGCTGCTAAATAAACTTGATCAATTTTATTCTTAGCAAAAAAATCATTGACTGACTCCTGATTAATTAAGTCTAATTCATTCCTGCTTGCAGTAATAATGATATGAGTGTTGTCTTGTTCCAACTGCCTAATGATGGCTGAGCCGACCATACCATTATTACCTGCAATAAAAATTCTTTTTTTTGTCATAGGATGGTTGTTTCTTTGTAATAAATATTGAATTCTATAGGATAGATATTTAGCCATGAATTTAACAACATTACCTATCAACCAAATTCATTTTAGATGCATTCACAGCTTAAACTGCTCTTACTTTTTACCCTTCCACTGAAATAGGGATATCATAACCATGTTGCTTTAATAAAGCATGGCGTTGGGCAATTTTCAGATCTTCTGTCGTCATTTCAGCGCACATTTCTTGAGCGGTAATTTCAAAAGCCCAACCTAGTATTTGTTTAGCTTTTGTAGGGTCACCCAATAAGGTTTCAACTTCTGTTGGACGAAAGTAATGTTGGTCTATTTGTACAATCACATCACCCACTTTAATTGCAGGCGCTTTATTACCTTCAACTGACTCAACAATACCTTTTTCATAAATACCTTTACCTTCAAAACTCAATGTTAAGCCAAGCTCTTTTGCTGACCATTCTATAAATTGGCGAACTGAATATTGCAGGCCGGTCGCGATGACAAAATCTTCTGGCTTATCTTGTTGTAACATCAGCCATTGCATACGAACATAATCTTTGGCATGTCCCCAATCACGCAACGCGTCGATATTACCCATGAATAAACATGATTCTAGTCCTTGTGCGATATTAGCCAAACCGCGGGTAATTTTACGTGTGACAAAAGTTTCGCCTCGACGAGGTGATTCATGATTAAACAATATGCCATTACAAGCGAACATACCATAAGCCTCTCTATAGTTAACTGTTATCCAATAGGCATACATTTTTGCAACAGCATAAGGAGAGCGTGGATAAAATGGTGTGGTTTCTGTTTGAGGACTTTCTTGAACCAAGCCATATAATTCTGAAGTAGAGGCTTGATAGATACGAGTTTTCGCTTCTAAACCTAATATGCGAATGGCTTCAAGTAGACGAAGTGTTCCCAATGCATCCACATCAGCAGTGTATTCAGGAGACTCAAACGAAACGGCAACATGAGATTGGGCACCTAGGTTATAAACTTCATCGGGTTGGACTTCTTTCAATATTCGCGTTAAATTGGATGAGTCAGTTAAATCACCATAATGAAGAATAAACTTAGCATTATCAACATGTGGATCTTGGTAAATGTGGTCTACGCGCTGAGTATTCAATGATGAAGCGCGACGTTTGACGCCGTGAACCACATAGTCTTTTTCTAAGAGAAATTCAGCTAAATAAGATCCATCTTGCCCAGTAATTCCAGTGATTAATGCTACTTTTTGATTTGCCATATTTATTTACTTGTTTACTTTTTTATTAACTCATTAATAATATATGCTTATTATATTGTACTTTCATATATTAAGTTTTACTCTTCAGCTCTGCCGTAAATATCTTCAAACCTGACAATATCATCTTCGCCTAAGTAGATGCCGCTTTGCACTTCAATGACTTCTAATGGCTCTTTGGTTTGATTTGCAAGGCCATGGAGACCACCTAGTGGAATGTAAGTAGATTCGCCTTTATGAAGGCTGAATGTTTTTTCGCCATTAGTTACTGTAGCTGAGCCACGTACCACTACCCAATGCTCTGCACGTTTGTGGTGCAGTTGGAGTGAAAGCTTAGCGCCAGGTTTAACGTGTAATCTTTTTACTTGGAAATACTCACCTGATTCAATAGAATCGTACCAACCCCATGGGCGATAAACTTTGCGGTGTTCAGAACTCTCATTCCGGCCACTAGCTTGCAAGGATTCAACAATACTACTTACTTCTTGAGCCTTGTCTTGGGTGGCAATAAAAGTTACATCAGGCGTATCTATAATAATTAAATTTTTCACACCTATGGCTACGACCATATGGTGATCAGCGTTGATGTAGGTGTTGGTAGTATCCTGAGTAATGACATCGCCTTTGAGGACATTGCCTTGGATATCTTTTTTACCGATATCATATAGCGCTGGCCAAGCACCAATATCATTCCATTTTGCATCCAATGGAACAACCACGACATTATTGGATTTCTCCATAAGAGAGTAATCGATAGAGTCTGATGGAGCGGATTCAAAGGCTTGTTTGTCTAGACGTATAAAGTCTAGATCTTTTGTGGCATTATTAATAGCCTTATTAACTGATGTAACAATATTCGGTGCATGTGTTGTGAGTTCATTAATAAAGGTGTGAGCTTGGAACATAAACATGCCAGAGTTCCATAGATAGTTACTCTGCTGTAAATAAAATTCTGCAGTTTTTAAATTTGGCTTCTCAACAAACTCTTCAACCTTATATCCACCATTACTATTATCTTTTGATGATTTAATATAACCATAGCCAATATTTGCATCGGTTGGTACAATTCCAAAAGTAACTAGCTTGCCACTTTTTGCTTGTTGATTTGCGATATTAATTGCTTTATGTAAAGCATCAACATCTTGAATGACATGGTCTGCTGATAAAACCAGTAGTATCGAATCATCTGAATCTTTTAATAATTGAAGTGCTGCTGCAGTTATTGCTGGAGCTGTGTTTCTTCCAACAGGCTCTAATAATATTGTTGGGTTCTTAATGCCAATTTGTTGACACTGCTCTGCGACTAAAAAACGATGGTCAGCGTTACAAACAATAATTGGATCCGCAAGGTTATTCAGTCCACTAAGGCGCAGGATGGTGTCTTGCAGCATGGTTTTATCGCCCACCAACGGTAAATATTGCTTAGGGTATTGCTTGCGAGATAGTGGCCAAAGTCGGGTACCCGAGCCACCTGAAAGGATAACTGGGGTTACTTGCATTGCAGTTCAAAAATTAAGGATTTAGTAAATATCATTTTTCAATTAGTTAATATTGATAGGTTTTATTAAGCTTTAGTCTGGAATTATTAAAGATGATAATGATTCTTATCGTTTTTCATTAACCATTTCCTTTTCGTCAAGTTTTAGCTGAGCAATCTCGTCTTTTAATATTTCAAACTCGTCCAACTTTGTTTTTAAAAAAGAGGAGGTGAGCTTTGCCTTCTGTTCTATTCCCTTGGGGGTAAGAAAGTATATATAACCCAATTTATTTGAGCTGTGACTAAAGTTTGTTAGCTTTATCCATCCCTTCTCAGTTAGTTTTTGGATGCAGTAGTTTACCTTACCCAGGCTAATCCCCATCTCTTGAGAGAGCTCTCTTTGGGTGCAGTGAGGTCTTGACTCTAACTTACGAAGCAGATCAAGGCGTATGTCTTTATTATTCATTAGTCACAAGAAATTAAAAAAGATTAAATAGCAGGCAAGCTACCGCACTCTATCACACAAAAAAAATTGCACAATAGAGGTCTTTTAACACTTTTATTATACAATAACTGTGGTTAGTGTTCAATTAATGAACAAACCTTAACTATAAGCATGGTGGAACTCATAAAAACCAAACCCCCTAAAAAGTACTTGAAAAAAAAATAAGTGAATTAACACCTACAATCTTAACTATTTATTTCTTGTAACGAGTTGTAATCATTTTTTTTGTGTTTCTTGATGGATGCTTAATTAATGATGCTTTATAATTAAACAACATTATTAATACAAACATATGAACTGCGTTATCGACTCTTATACAAAAAATTTGCTCTCTATTATTGCTGAAAATTGTACTATTAATAACCTCTCCTGCAGTTTAGGACTCTTAGCCCTAATCAAGCTATGAATATTATTTGTATGAAATGGGGAGACAAGTTCCCAGTAGAGTTCGTAAACCGCCTCTATGCAATGGTGTCTCGAAATATGGACTCCAAGTTCAGATTTGTATGCTTCACCGAAAATACTATAGGTATTAGGCCTGAGGTAGAAATACAAGAACTCCCAGAGCTAGAGCTTCCTACTGGATCACCTGAGCGCGGTTGGAGAAAGCTTACTGTATTTAAAAAAGATTTTGGTGGACTATCTGGGCCAACACTTTTTCTTGACTTAGACGTAGTAATTGTTGGAGGTCTGGATGTATTCTTTAGCCAACCGGGGGATTTTATAATTGCACATGACAAAAAGAATTTTAAGAAGAGAGAGGGGAACTCCTCAGTATTTCGATTTGAAATTGGAAAATACCCACAGATTTTGGACTATTTTGAAAAAAACTCTGAACAAGTAAAAGATGAAGTACGCCATGAGCAGGCGTATTTATCACGAGAAATTGAAAAAATTGGTAAACTAGAGTTTTGGCCAGATGATTGGGTCCCAAGCTTTAAGTATAAATGCTGTCCTTCTTGGATTAAATCCTGGTTCAAAGCACCCTCAGTGCCTAAGGGGGCTCGGGTTATTTTGTTTCATGGTTTACCGAACCCGCCTGAGGCAATTATAGGGCGCAGCGGAAAATGGTATCGGCACATTCAGCCATCTCCGTGGATTAAAGATTATTGGACAACTAATGAGTAAAACAAACAAATCTACAATGAAAGGAATTATCCTAGCTGGGGGCTCAGGTACTAGGCTGTACCCTATCACCAAAACTATATCTAAGCAATTAATGCCCATTTATGATAAACCAATGATTTATTATCCATTGTCGGTTTTAATGCTGGCAGGAATTAAAGAAGTTTTGATTATCTCTACCCCTGAAGATTTGCCAAAATTTGAGCAACTCCTGGGTAGTGGTAGTGATATTGGCATGAAATTTTGCTATGAAGTACAACCCTCTCCTGACGGCTTGGCTCAAGCATTTATCTTAGGCAAAGATTTTATTGGTGATGATGATGCCTGTTTGATTCTGGGTGACAACATTTATTACGGGCATGGTATTACTGATATGCTGGCTAATGCTGTGTCAAATGCTAAAAACAAAAATATGGCAACCGTGTTCGGTTACCACGTGAATGATCCTCATCGCTATGGGGTAGTTGATTTTGATGCTACCGGCAAAGCACTCAGCATTGAAGAGAAACCAGAAACACCTAAAAGTAACTATGCAGTAACTGGTCTTTACTTCTATCCTAATGATGTTGTTAATAAGGCTTTTGAAGTTATCCCATCTGATAGAGGGGAGTTAGAGATTACTACCGTTAATCAAATGTATTTGAATGAAGGTCGTCTAAGCGTTGAACTTATGGGTAGAGGCTATGCTTGGCTTGATACTGGAACACACGAAAGCCTACTAGAAGCTTCAACATTCATAGAGACCATTGAGAGAAGGCAGGGCTTAAAGGTAGCCTGTATCGAAGAGATTGCCTTTGATAAAGGCTATATTAATAAAGAACAACTTATAGATCTAGCCCAACCCTTAGCTAAGAATCAATATGGGCAATACTTACTCAAACGTGTAGAGGAATTCAATTGAAGCTCACCCCTCAGTCGATTGAAGATGTAATTCTTATTGAGCCCACTGCATATGGTGATGACAGGGGCTACTTTGTAGAAACCTTTAGACAAGATCTACTTGAAGAAGCTATCGGATATAAAATTAACTTTATACAGGATAATGAATCCAGATCCACTAAAGGCGTACTTAGGGGCCTTCACTATCAACTACCGCCTTTTACTCAGGCTAAACTCGTAAGAGTGATTGAAGGCAGTGTTCTAGATGTAGCTGTTGATATACGCAATTCTAGCCCCACCTTTGGCCAGCATGTGTCTTTAGAGCTAACTGCACAGAATAAACATCAATTATTTATACCACACGGTTTTGCCCATGGATTTATTGTATTAAGTGATAGCGCTACCTTTGCTTATAAGGTAGATAATTACTACGCACCTAAGCATGATCGGGGCATTGCTTTTGATGATAAAGAGCTTAAAATTAATTGGCAATTATCAGCAGAGGAGTTACAACTTTCAGACAAAGACAGGAACCACCAATCTTTAGCCAATGCTAAATATTTATTTGAGTAGCTTATAGTCATGAGAATACTCGTTATCGGCAAGAATGGCCAATTAGGCAGATCTATTCAAAAGATAGTTAATACTGATGCCAAAATTGACAACAATCAAAGCCCTAATGATTTTATCTTTGTTGGTAGAGAAGAGCTAGACTTAAGAAGTGAGAGCAGTATCAATAACTACTTTGGTAATAATAAGTTTGATATTATCATTAACTGCGCAGCCTACACTCAAGTTGATAAAGCAGAGCAAGAGGCAGAGTTAGCAAACCAGATTAACCATCTTTCAGTAAAACAACTAGCCAGCATTGCGAGCAATCAGCAGGCAAGGCTAATACACATATCTACTGATTATGTCTTTGACGGAGAGAGTAATAAACCTTACTTAGAAACAGATATACCCAATCCAATCATCGTCTATGGAAAAACCAAGCTCGCTGGAGAGCAAGCACTGCAAAAAGTAATGCCAATAAATGCTATCGTTATTAGAACTAGCTGGCTTTATTCTGAATATGGCAATAACTTTGTTAAGACTATGCTAAGACTTGGTAAAGAGCGTGATGAGTTGAGCGTGGTAAGTGATCAAATTGGCTCACCTACTTATGCAGCTGATTTAGCAGATGCAATATTTGAAATTATCAAGCATAAAAAATTTAGAGAAGAAGGTCAATCGACCCAGATTTATCATTACTCAAATGAGGGTGAGATAAGTTGGCATAAGTTTGCTAAAGAAATCTTTAAAATAGAAAAGATAGGATGTGAAGTGAATCCTGTTACATCGCAACAATATTCAACGCCTGCCAAAAGGCCGAGAAACACAATAATGAAAAAGGATAAAATAGTTAAGGTATTTAATATAAAAATATCTAATTGGAAATCTTCTCTTAATACTTGTATGACAATACTAAAGAAACAACAATGACCTCAAAAAAACTACTCATCACTGGCGGCGCAGGCTTCATAGGTTCTGCTGTCATTCGTCACATTATTAATAACACCAATCATAGCGTTATTAATGTTGACAAGCTGACCTATGCAGGCAACTTAGAATCTTTAACTTTAATTGAAAGCGATGCAAGATACACATTCGAGCAAGTGGACATTTGTGATGCGAATGAGATTAAACGAGTGTTTAATGAACACCAACCAGACATTGTGATGCATCTGGCTGCTGAGTCACATGTAGATAGATCGATTGATGGCCCTGGTGAATTTATTCAAACCAATATTGTTGGCACTTACGTACTATTAGAAGAGGCTAGAGATTATTGGTCTAATCTAGATAGCGATAAAAAAGATAACTTTAGATTCCATCATGTATCTACGGATGAAGTCTATGGTGATTTAGAGGGAACGGATGATCTATTTACTGAAGATACTCCTTACGCGCCTAGCTCACCTTACTCTGCTGCCAAAGCAAGCTCAGATCATCTAGTGCGTGCGTGGCAGCGTACCTTTAAACTCCCAACACTAATTACAAATTGTTCTAATAACTATGGCCCTTACCATTTCCCTGAAAAGCTAATACCTCTTATTATTCTTAATGCTTTGGAAGGCAAAGATTT
>ENA-OSJC01000228-OSJC01000228.1-marine-metagenome-genome-assembly--contig:-NODE-228-length-56998-cov-7.372903_pt1 | contig 56998 bp, 56 predicted proteins | sample MGYA00237885_ERZ534234 | MGnify/ENA primary metagenome ERZ534234 (study PRJEB26413, sample SAMN06343907) | marine metagenome | isolation source: coastal waters | place: Atlantic Ocean: West Antarctic... | reverse complement strand
ATATCTGATAATTTTTATATTTCAGATTATTTTATTAACAAAAATAAGGAATTATTTTTATAAATGAAAAATAATTTTAAATTTGTAAAATCTAATGAAATACTTATTTAACTTTTTTTTTGGAAAATTTATTTTTTCTTTAATAAAAAATAAACGTTTCTTGCTTATTGACAATAGATTTTTAGGTAGTTTTCTAAATCTTATGTATTACAAATTATCTTTTAATAAAGATGCAATTATTATTTTTGAACCTAGCTTTTTTAATAAGAATAAAAAAAATTATCTTCAATATACATTATTTGAACATGCTTACTACGATATTAGAAAAAAAAAATTAAACCCTTTTTATAATAATTTTTTATATTTTTTTCTTAGAATATTAGATGATAAATATAAGATTTATTTACGTTTTAAATGGTCTCAGGACATATTTAATCTATTTATAAAAAATGATAAGATAATTTTTGACCCTGTTATTAGAAACATTCAAAATAAAGACACAAATTTTACTAAATTAAAAAATAATAATTTTTTATTATTTTCCTGCAGAGATGATGCCTATAAAGAAAAAATACACGGAAAAAAACTTAATTTTCACTCTTACCGAAACGATAGTTTAATTAATTATGAAAAATCTTTTACATCTTTAAAAAAACAATTTAATGTTGTTAGATTTGGGTCTGTTGCTAGTGAAAAAGTTAAAAGTGAAGGTATTTTTGATTATTCTTTTTCAGAGGATAGAAATGAAATTAATGATTTGTGGCTAATGAAGAATTGTTATATTTACATTGGTACGGGCTCTGGACCAGACACGCTTGCTATCAATTATCAAAAGCCCATCGTTTATACAAATTGGCTTCACCCATCTAATATTTTTGGTTTTCACTCACCTGTAAATTTGATATTTAAAAAAATATTTGATAAAAAAAATAATGAGTATATTTCTTATAAAAAACTAATTGATAAAAATAATATAGGAGTGTCTGGAAAGCCACTGGGCTTACTTTCTACCAATAAAGAATATGAAGAAAATCAACTTATATCTGAAGAGAACTCTGCTGATGAGATTGAAAATGCCATTAAAGAATTAGATATGTTTTTAAGAAAAAAATATATATTTAATTCTAATAATCAAGATCACTTTAGAAATTTTTATCGTCTTTATTCAAACAATCCAATATCTGATAATTTTTATATTTCAGATTATTTTATTAACAAAAATAAGGAATTATTTTTATAAATGAAAAATAATTTAAATAACGTTTGTAATAATCTTTTTCCTAAATTTGATATAGACTTTAAAGGAAATTCACTTTCTTTGATTGCAAAAAAAAATGATTATTGTTTTGACGAAAAAGAATTAAAAAAAATATTATCAATATCAAAAAAAATTAATCAAGATATTCGATTATGTTTGCATAATAAGTTTTCTGATAATTTGCAGTCAATGGTTATTGTAAATAGAAAAAAATCTATTTTAGAACCACACTTTCATAAAAAAATGGATGAAGTTTTTTCTATTTTGTATGGTAGGGCAATATTTTTTAGTTTTACTAAAAAAGGAACAATTAATAAAAAAATTCTACTCAATGCAGGAAAACATAATTTAAAATTTGTAAAATCTAATGAAATACACCTGTTGTTGCCTCTTTCTAATTATGTGATTTTTCATGAGACTCATAAGGGTCCTTTTAATCATATTAGTAGAAATTTTCATGTACCAACTTGGTTTAGTAAAAAGAGTCAAAAAAATAGACTCATATTTTACAATAAATTAAGGTCTATATATTAATTTAAGCTTAAAATTATATATTAAAAAATTTTATGCTTATTATTATTCCAATAATACTATAGATAACTTAGAAGATGAAAAAAATAATTTTTTGTTTTGATTTAGATAATGTTATTTGTGAAACAAAAAAAAATGATTATAATTCTAGTAAGCCCAATAAAAAAGCGATCAAATTAATTAATAATTTATATACCCAGGGACATTATATTAAAGTTTTTACAGCAAGATATATGGGAAGAAATAATCAAAATCAAAAGAAAGCTAGATTGCAAGGACTTAATTTAACATCCAAACAATTAACAAATTGGAAAGTTCTTTATCATGAATTAATTATGGGTAAGCCATCATATGATATATTTGTGGATGATAAAGCCTTTGGTTTTCAAAAAAAATGGGTTAATAGTCTTGAAAAAAAATATTTAAAATCATGAAATGTTTAGTTACAGGAGGTGCTGGATTTATAGGAAGTCATTTAGTTGAAAAATTACTTAAAAATGGCCATTCAGTAAGTGTAATTGACAATTTTAGTACTGGTAGAAAATCTAATCTTACTCATCTAAAAGGTAAAATTAAAATTTTTAAAAAAGATATAGCATTAAAGGGTAGTTGGGATAAAATTTTTAAAAATATTGATGTTGTTTTTCACCTTGCAGCTTTGGCAGATATAGTACCAAGTATACAAGACCCAAAAAAATATTTTGAAGCAAATGTAGTTGGAACTTATAATGTTCTTGCGTACTGCAGGAAATATAAAATAAAAAAGATTATTTATTCAGCCTCATCATCTTGTTACGGCATACCAGAAAAATACCCAACAGATGAAGATGCAAAAATTGATCCACAGTACCCTTACGCTCTGACTAAACGAATGGGCGAAGAGTTGGTAATGCATTGGTCAAAATTATATGGACTTAATGCTATTTCTTTAAGGTTTTTTAATGTCTATGGCACTCGATCAAGAACCTCAGGAACGTATGGCGCTATGTTTGGGGTTTTTTTAGCACAAAAATTAGCAAACAAACCTTTCACAATTGTTGGGGATGGAAAACAAACAAGAGATTTTACCTTTGTTTCGGATGTTGTTGATGCAATTTACAAGGCATGGAAATCTAGTGCTAAAGATCAAATTTTTAATGTTGGTAGTGGAAAAACAGTCTCTGTAAATCAGATAGTCCAAATTTTAGGTGGTACCAAAACATATGTGCCAAAAAGACCTGGAGAACCTGATTGTACTTTTGCAGATATGAAAAAAATTAAGAAAATTTTAAAATGGATGCCCAAAGTAAATATAAATGATGGAATAAAAAAAATCTTGAAAGAAATAGACTACTGGAAAGACGCACCGATTTGGACACCAAAAAAAATTAACTTTGAAACTAAGGATTGGTTTAAGTATATTAAAAATAAATAATTTTATGGGAAAAAAATTAAATCTTGTTGGCAATTTACACAATCAAACCAAAAGAGATTGTTTAGCTAGAATGAATGATGACAAAGTAAATTGCATGATTAAAGCTAGAGAATTTGATTTCGATTTTTGGGATGGAGAAAGAAAATTTGGGTACGGAGGACATAAATATATGCCAGGAAGATGGGCCAGTGTTGCTCAAGAATTAATAAAAAAATATGATTTAGTTGCTGGCTCAAAAGTCCTTGATGTTGGCTGTGGCAAGGGTTATTTGCTCAAGGAAATGCTGAGTATTCAGCCTGAATTAAAAGTTTATGGATTTGATATTTCAAAGTATGCAATAAATGATGCTCACCCAGATGTAAAAAAAAATTTTATTGTGCATAAAGCCGAAGATATTTTTCCATACAAGGATAAAGAATTTGATTTAACTATTTCTCTAGCAACCTTACATAATTTGGAAATTTTTGGATTAAAAAATGCAATTTGTGAAATACAAAGAGTTTCTAGGAAAAAATATATAATGGTCGAATCATATAGAAATGAAAAAGAGCTCTTTAATTTACAATGTTGGGCATTGACAGCTAATGCTTTTTTTTCCGAAAAAGCATGGGAATGGATTTATAATGAATATGGATATTCGGGTGATTATGAGTTTATTTATTTTTAATTAGAGTGAAGAAAAATTTTCTTATATTGGGTGGCAATAGCATAATAGGTAAGAAAACAGTAGATTTTTTAAAAAAAGAAAATTTTGTTAAAAGCTTAAGTTCCAAAGATTGCAACCTTTTAAAAAAAAAAGAAGTAGAAACATTACTAGGCAATCTAAAAAAAAAATACGTATTGATAATTTTTTCTTTTATTACAGAAAATAAAGATTCTAAATCTATATTTTTTAAGAATTTAGAAATGATGAGCAATGTAGCAGATGCTTTAGACATTAATAGAATTAGCAAAATTGTATTTATTAGCTCAATCGAAGTTTATGGGCAGGTACCCCAAAACCCAATTTTAGAAAGCAACAAAGAAAATCCCAGGAATTTATATGGTTTAGCAAAATTCACATGTGAACAAATATTTAAGTTAAAAATTATCTCAAAAAAATTACTTATATTAAGATTACCTGGAATTTATGGATATGGTGATAATTTTCAAAGTGTAATTGGAAAATTTATAAATTCTGCAATTAAATTTAAAAAAATTACAATAAACTCAAATGGGGAAGACAAAAGAGATTTTCTAAACATGGATGATTTCCCAAAAATTTTGAATAATTTGTTACTTGATAATGCCTTTGGTATAATAAATGTTGTATCTGGAAAATCTCATTCAATTAAATATATTGCAGAAACTATTTCAAGATATTTTAAAAAACAAATTAACATCTCTTTTAAAAAATTAAGTAAAAATAAAGTTCTCACATCGATAAGTAAATTTGAATTTCGGCAAAAAAAAATATTGCGTAAAAAAAAAAATTATTATTTTACTGATATTGATAAAGGTATTTATAAATATATCAGCCAAATTAAAAAATAAATATTTAATTAAATAGGCATTAAATGAAATTAGCATTAGGTACAGCAAACTTTGGACAAGAATACGGGCTAACAAAAAAAAAAGTTACCAAAAAAGAAATTACAAAAATTTTAAATGTATGCAAAAACAATAATATTAGATTAATTGATACAGCAATTAATTATGGAGATGCAGAAACCACACTAGGAAAATTTGATTTAAATTTTTTTAAAATATGTACAAAATTACCAAAAATCCCATTCTCTAAAAAAAAAGATATTGAATCGTGGGTTACTAGAAATATCTATCAGTCATTAAAAAATTTAAATTTAAAAAAAATTGACTATGTTCTCATGCATAGTACCGACCAATTTAGCCTTGCCCGTTGTAGAGTAGCTTACAAAACGCTATTAGATTTAAAAAAAAAAGGTGTAATAAAAAAAATTGGCTACTCCATATATTCTACCATAGAGTTAAATAAATTTTATAAGAGATATAAACCAGATGTAATTCAAGCTCCATACAATGTGCTTGATAGAAGAATTGAAAATACAGGTTGGTTATCAAAATTAAAAAAAGAAAAAGTTGAAGTTTTGGGGAGATCAATATTCTTACAAGGCCTATTAATTAATAGTTTCCAATTTCAAAAAAAAAATTTTCCTGAATGGAGCAAAATCTGGTCAAAATGGAATTCTATAAATAATAATAATAAAAATTCTTTGAGATTATGCCTTAATTATGCCATGCATGAAAAAAATATCAGTAAATTTATTATTGGTGTTAATAATGTTAAAGAATTAAAACAAATTATAAAATTCAGTAAGATTAAAATTAAAAAGATTGAAAAAAATAAAATTAATATGATCCAAATTAAATCCCAAAAAATTTTAGAACCATTTCGTTGGAATTTATCATGAAAGTAGTGTGTATAGTCCAGGCTAGATTAGGCTCAACAAGATTTCCCAACAAAGTTCTAAAAAAAATTGGAAACAAAACATTAATTGAAGTTTTGTTATCTAGAATAAAGAAATCTAAATACATAGACCAAATTATTTTAGCAACATCCAATACTTTTTTGGACTCGAAACTAGCAAATTTAATTAAGTTTTTGGGTTTTGATGTTTTTAAAGGAAATCATAAAAATGTTCTTAAAAGATATTACTTAGCAGCAAAAAAGTATGAAGCAGATTTAATTGTAAGAATTACAGGTGACTGCCCATTGGTTGATCCAAATTTGATTGATAAAATGATAAAAACATTCAAAAAAAATAATTATGACTATATATCAAATACTCTTACCCCAACTTACCCTGATGGCCTTGATGTTGAGGTTTTTTCTTTTAATACACTAAAGAAATCTTATTTAAACAGCAAAACACCAATGCAAAAAGAACATGTTACACCGTATATGTATCAATCAGGAAGATTTAAAATTTTTAATCAAAAAAGTAGAATAGATTATTCAAAGTTTAGATGGACTATCGATGAAATTAAAGATTATCAAGTTTTAAAAAAAATTTTTGAACATTTTAAACCTAATATTTACTTCCCTTGGACTGACGTAATAAATTTAACAAAGTTAAAGCCAAATATTTTTAAGATTAATGAAAACATTAAAAGAAATCAAGGTTTGGAAATTTCGGAGGGTCAAAAACTTTGGAACAGAGCTAAGAAGTCAATACCAGGAGGCAATATGCTTTTATCAAAAAAATCAGAGTTATTTGCACCAAATATTTGGCCTAGCTATTATTCTAAATCCAAAGGTTGTTTTGTTTGGACCTTAGAAAATAAAAAATTAACTGATTTTTCTTTAATGGGTGTGGGAACAAATATTTTGGGCTATGCTAATTCAGAAGTTGATAAAGCTGTAAAAAAAACTATCAAAAATGGTAATATGACAACTCTTAATTGTCCAGAGGAAGTTTATCTAGCAGAAAAATTGATTGAAATGCATCCATGGTCTTCAATGGTAAGATTTGCCAGAACGGGAGGGGAGGCCAATTCAATTGCCTTAAGGATAGCAAGAGCTGCAACTGGCAAAGATAAAGTTGCAATTTGTGGTTATCATGGATGGCATGATTGGTATTTATCTGCCAATATAAAAAGTGATAAAAATCTTAAAGATTTTTTATTACCCGGACTAAAGCCTAAAGGAGTCCCAAAATCTCTTAAAAATTCAACATATACTTTTTTATATAATCGAATAGATCAATTAGAGAAGCTAATCAAAAATAATTCTGATATTGGTGTTATTTTTATGGAGGTCAGCAGAAATGAAAGACCCAAAAATAATTTTTTACAAAAGGTTAGAAAACTTGCTAGTAAAAATAATATTGTTTTAATATTTGATGAGTGTTCATCTGGTTTCAGAGAAAATTTTGGTGGTTTGCATTTGAAATATAAAGTAAATCCAGATATTATGATGCTAGGTAAAGCCTTGGGTAATGGTTATGCAATTACAGCAGTAGTGGGAAAAGAAGAAATAATGAAAGAAGCAGAAAACAGCTTCATAAGTAGCACATTTTGGACTGAAAGAATTGGACCTACGGCAGCACTTAAATGTCTAGAAATAATGCAAAAGGAAAAGTCTTGGGAATACATCACTCATTACGGCAAGAAAGTTATAAACATATGGAAAAAACTAGCTTCAAATTACAATCTTAAAATTAAAATTTCAGGCTTACCTGCTTTAGCTAGTTTTACAATTGTTTCCGATAATTTCTTAAAATACAAAACTTTAATTACACAGCAAATGTTAAATAAAAATTATTTAGCTTCTAATGTTTTATATGCATCAATTTCTCATGATCAAAAATTATTAGATAATTATGCAGAACATTTAGAAGGAATATTTGCCATAATATCAAAATGTGAAAAAGGTGAAGAAATAATTGATAGCTATCTCAACGGCCCTGTTTGCTATACAGGCTTTAAAAGATTAAATTAAATTATGAAAAAAATAAATAAATATCATCAAGTAATAAATCAGATAGAAAAAACTAGAGGTAAGAATAATAAAAATTGGATGGATATACTTCGTTTGGCTTTTGATCATTCTCCAAAAGAAGCATCTAAAATTCTAAAAGAAATTTACAAAGAAGATAAAAAAATAAGCACACTAGCTAGTAAACTAACAAAAAAGTTATAATATTTTCTTAGATTTTAATGAAAAAAAAAATAATAATTGAAAAAAAGTTATGGAAATGGGCAAATGATCTTTTTCCAGTTTGCAGAAGTATAACTGGGGAAGGAACTCGATATTCATTATTTTATATTAAAAATATATTACCTAAACTTAAAATTTTTCAAATTAAATCTGGAACCAAGGTATTTGATTGGAAAATACCTGAGGAATGGTTGATAAAAAATGCCTATATAATGAATTCTAAGGGAAAAAAATTAATAGATTTTAAAGAAAATAATTTACATGTTTTGGGATATTCAACTCCAATAAACAAGCTTATAAATTTTGCAAAATTGGAGAAGAATTTATATTCTCTTCCAAAATTTCCATCAGCAATACCTTATGTTACTTCTTATTATGAGAGACGATGGGGTTTTTGTATTAGTCATAAGCAAAAATTGAAATTAAAAAAAGAGAAAAAACCTCTGAGAGTTTTGATTGATAGTAAATTATTTAAAGGTTGCATGAATTATGGTGAATTAATTATCAAAGGAAAGTCAAAAAAAGAAATTTTTATTTCAACCTATATATGCCACCCGTCTTTAGCAAATAATGAGATTTCAGGACCTGTTGTAACAACTGCATTGGCAGAATGGATTAATAATTTGAGAAATAAATATTATACTTACAGAATTATTTTCATTCCTGAAACTATAGGATCAATAGCCTATATTAGTAAAAATTTAAAAAAATTAAAAAAAGAAGTAAAAGCAGCATTTAACGTTACTTGTGTTGGTGATAATAACTCATATTCATATTTGGAATCAAAATTTAAAAATACTCTTTCCGATAGATCGGCTGTGAAGGCTTTTGAAACTTTGAAAATAAAATATAAAAAATTTAGTTTTTTGAATGATCGTGGAAGTGATGAGCGTCAATATTCAAGCCCTGGAGTAGATCTTCCTTTTTGCTCGATGATGAGGAGCAAATATGGTGAATATAAAGAATATCATACATCAAAAGACAATTTATCTTTTATTAGTTCGAAAGGTCTATTGGGTGGATATGAAGTAATCAAAACTGCGATTGAAATATTAGAATTAAATAGAAAGTATATAGCATCTAACAAATGTGAACCACAATTTAGTAAGAGAAATTTAAAAAGCACTTTGGGTGGATCGGCAATAAACCAAGATTATAAGATTATGTCCGATATATTATCTTATGCAGATGGAAAAAACGATGTTATTGAATTATCAAATATACTTAACAAAAATATTTTTTTAATTGATAAATCAATAAAAACATTATTACAATTAAAACTTCTTAAGATTGCTAAGTGATATTAATTTAAAAAAGGATGTGATGAGAAAAATTAAGTTAGGTTTTATTGGAGCAGGATTTAATGGGCAGATTGGTCATTTAGATTCTTTTAAAAAAATAAAAAATTGTGATTTTGTGGCTTTAGCTGAAGACAGAGATAAGCTTAGAAATTTAGTAAAAAAAAAATATAAATTTAAAAAAGCTTACAAAACACACTACGAACTTATTGAAAAAGAAAAAGAACTTGATGGAGTTATTATTGTAACAAAAAGAACTATGACAGCTCCAATAGCATATGATTTTATAAAAAAAAATTTTAATGTATTTACCGAAAAGCCAATGGCTTCAAGTTATGCGCAAGCTAAAAAATTGGTAAAGCTTTCAAATAATAAAAAAGTTTTATATAAAATTGGCTATAATAAAATTTTTGACCCAGTTGTTTGGAAAGCAAAAAATTTATTTGATAATCAAAAAATTACAAAAGGTTTGGGTAAGATTATAATGATAAAGTCTCATCGTTTATCTGGCAGTGGATATCCAAAAAAACCAAATTATATTGATACAAACGAAAAAAATATTAAGTCTGAACCATCTTGGCCTTCTGCACCATCTTGGATGGAGAAAAAATATTTTAAAGATTATGAAAAATATTTAAACTTATATTCTCATAATATTAATATGATAAGATTCTTTCTTGGTGATCAATTAACAGTTAAATCAGCTAATTTAAATGATGATTATATTTCATCTGTTTTGCTAAACTATAAGAAATCAATACCTGTTCTTTTAACCACAGGTTTTTTTACAAAAGAAGGCTGGGATGACTATTTGCAAATTTTTTATGAGAAGGGCTATCTTAAAATTAATTTTCCACCTCAACACATCACTGGAAAATATACAAATTTTTTATTTCATAGGGTTAATGCTGGCAAAAAAAACATAATACACAAAAGTAACAAAACATGGAGTTTTGATCTCCAGGCTAAAAGCTTTATAAAAGACTTAGAATCAAATAAAATAATGTATAATGAAGGAAGCGATATTTTAAAAGATATGTTATTAGTTGAGAATATATGGAAAAAATTTATTTATGAACAACCCAGATAACAGTCAAATTGATAGACAAAAATACCATGAGGATTTGGTAAAATATGCAGATCAAGCATTTGAAAAAGATGCTTTTCCTAAAAGATATTGTTTTATCCTAACAAATTTATGCAACCTTGCTTGTAATTTTTGTTTTCAGGAAAGAAAAAAAAAACATGATTCCATGAATAAAGATGAATGGTTAACTGTTATTGATACCTTGCCGGCTGGTTCAAGAATTACTCTTACTGGAGGTGAGCCAGTAGTTTTTAAAGGATTTAAGGAAATTTTTCAGAAAGCGTGTGAGAAATTTGAAGTTAATATTATTACTAATGGAATACTTTTAACTGAAGAATTAATTGATTTTATGCTTCAATTTGAAAACTTTAAGGTGTTGTCAGTCTCAATAGATAATAGAAATAATTCAATTAGAAAAATTGCTAATGTGAAAGAAAAAAATTGGGATCAAAAATGGGGACATGCAGAAAAAATGATGGCTTATTTTCAAAAGAAAAAAAAAGAAATAGGTAACGTCTGCACTCTTGACAGTAAAACAACTATCTTGGATGAAAATGCAAAAGATTTATTTGATATTCATCTTTATTGTCTTGAAGATTTAAATTGTGATACTCATGCATTTCAATTTCTCAAAGGTCATCCAATCCAACATGCAGATATAATGTTTAAAAAAGAAGATATTTTTTCTAAGCATGATGCACATGTTTATAAAGATTTTGACTCAATTGTGTCTGAGCTTAAAAAAGTTAAAGAATACAATATCAAAAATAAAAGATGGGGGTTTTTACATCCTTCAGCTGGCTCAATTATGGATCCTGCTGAAAAATTTAATATAGATTCAATGAACAAAAAAGATCTAGATAAAAAATCTTTTAAACCCTGTAAAGCACCTTGGCAAAGTGTGCATATTAATACTGATGGTAATGTTTTTCCTTGCATGGCAATTCCAATGGGAAATATTAGAGAAGGGTATAATAGTGTTTTTAATGGTCAAAGATTTAAAGAATTTAGAGACATAATAAGAAATGAAGGATTGGTTGAAGGTTGTAACCGCTGTGGTTGGCTAAAGCCAAACAGATAAATTTTTTAAAGATATGTATAGCAATCTAAAAATTTTTTTAAAAGGTAAATTAGTATTTATTAACTTTTTTGTTAGTGAATGGCTGTGGAAATTAAGGCTAACTTTTATAATTTTTCTTATTGGAAAAAAAAATAATTTAGGAAAAGCTTTAAATGGCCTTAAAACAAAAGGTTATTATGTATTTGATAGTTATTTTTCTAATCATGAAGCTGAGCAAATAAAAAAAAATTGTCATTATCAGTTAAATTCTATACCGGACAATTATTTATCAAAATATAATAGTGATGATTATATCGAAAATCTTGAAATAGAAGAAAATAATATTTCAATAGAAAGAATGTCTGGTTCAATTAAATTAAAAAAAATTCATCAATCAGGAAAATATTTTAAAAAAATTAGTCAAAATTTATTTCTTTTATCATTATCTTTGATTCAGCAATGCAAGTTAGCAAAAAAAGCACTTTTGATTTTTAGTTTGTCTCACGACGGGTCTTTTAAAAACGATAAAGTTCCAGGCTCTGTTTCTGACAAAAATAATATTGCTGGTGGAATGCATTTTGATACATATTACCACAGTCTAAAAGCTTATGTTGCTCTTGAAGATATTAGCCAAGAAAATGGACCATTTGCTTACCTTGAAGGATCATCCACAGATCATTTATTAAATAAAAATTATTTAGGTTCAGCTAGGGTGAATCATAATCTAAAAAGTGATATACAAAGACCTCACGAAATTTCAGAAAATTTCAAAAATAACTATAAAGACAAAATTTTTTATGGAAATCAAAAAAAAGGAGATTTGGTAATAATGGATACAAAAGGTATACATTTCGCATCTTCGCTTAAAAAGGGGCAAAGGGAATTGCTTTGGTTTTATTATTAAATGAATAAATTTTTTTTAAATAAATATTTAAAATCTTTTACAGATATAATTGAAGATCAAAAAAAAACACAGAGTATTTTAGAAATATCTAGCATACTAAAAAAAATAGCTAAAAAAAATAAAGTCATGATATTTGGAAATGGTGGGAGTGCTGCAATAGCAAGTCACTTCACTATTGATTTAATTAAAAACACCAACATTAAGTGTCTAAATTTAAATGAACATAGTTTAATTACTTGTTTTGCAAATGATTATGGATATGAGAAATGGGTAGAAAAATCTATTTATTTTTATGGTGAAAAAGGTGATGTTTTAATACTTATTTCTTCAAGCGGACAGTCAAAAAATATTTTGAATGGAGTCAGTATTGCTAAAAAAAAAGGTTTTTCAAAAATAATCACGCTTTCTGGATTTGAAGTAAATAATCCATTAAAGAAAATGGGTGATATTAATATATGGGTTGATAGTAAAGTATATAATATTGTAGAAAATGCACATCAATATTTTTTATTAACATGCATTGATCTAATAAATCATAAAAAAATTAAACTAAAATGAAAGTAAGATATTCTTATCTAAAACAGCAGTTTTCAAACTGCCCAAGTTTATGGAAAAAACTTAAATTATTTGTTGCTACAGGAGACTTTACTCTTGGTAAAGAATTGAAGATTTTCGAATCAAAATTTGCAAAACTAATAGGAACTAAGTATGCAGTTGGAGTAAACTCTGGAACAGATGCTTTAAAATTATCATTAAAAGCAGCAAACATTAAACCAGGTGATGAAGTTATTACAGCAGCCAATACTTTTGTTGCCACAGTCGGTGCAATTAATGAACTTGGTGCCAAAATTGTATTTGTAGATTGTGACGATACCTTTTGCATAGATGCAAATAAAATTGAGGAAAAAATTACAAAAAAAACAAAAGCAATTGTTCCCGTTCATTTTACTGGGTATATGCCAAATATGAAAAAAATTACTCAAATTGCAAAGAAATATAAAATCAAAGTTATTGAAGACGCATGTCAATCTATCCTTGGGTCATACAATAAAAAGAATGCTGGTACTTGGGGTTTTTCAGGTGCATTTTCATTACACCCGCTAAAAAATATAAATGTTTGGTCTGATGGAGGGATCATTACTACAAATGATAAAAAGACATTTAATAAGTTGTGCCTACTAAGAAATCACGGCCTTAAAGATAGGGATCACATGGATATCTTTGGGTACAATTCTAGACTTGATACGTTTCAGGCTGTTGTTGGTAACTGGATATTACCAAAAGCAAAAAAAATTTCAGATCAAAGAATAAAAAATGCTTCTTATTTAGACGCTGGCTTAAGAAAAATTAAGGGAATTACTATTCCAGAAAGAAAAAAAAATATAAGAATTGTGTACCATCTGTATATACTTTTTGCATCTCAAAGAGACGCCTTATTAAAATACTGCATTAAAAAAGGTATTGAAGCTAAAATTCATTATCCTATACCGGCTTATATGCAGAAACCTTTTTCAAAACTTAAGTTTAAGAAGAATAGTTTTCCCACAACAGATGCACATTTAAAAAAAATAATATCTTTCCCATGTGATCAACATCTAAGCAAAAAACAATTAGATTATATTATTTATACTGTAAGAAAATTTTATGAAGGATAGTTTTATTAGCTACGTAGACCTAGCTAAGCAATGGAAAGAAGAAAGAAAAGATCTACTAAAATTATTAGACAAAACCTTAAGTGAAGGAAAGTATGTTGGTGGTAATCAAGTTGATAAATTAGAAAAAAATATAGCTAAATTTTTAAATGTTAAATATGTAGTTTCTCTAAACAGTGGTACAGACGCCCTAACTCTTGCGTTACATTGCCTGGGATTAAAAAAAAATGATGAAGTTATAACCCCACCCAATTCCTTCATTGCCTCCACAGCAGTGATTACTCATTTGGGACTTAAGCCTAAATTTGTCGATATTCTAGATGATCAAAATATTGATCCTAGTCAAATAGAGAAAAATATTACAAAAAAAACAAAAGCTATAATGCCAGTACATTTAACTGGTAGAATTTGCAGAATGAAAGAGATTCTAAAAATTGCAAAAAAATATAATTTGAAAGTCATAGAAGATTCAGCCCAAGCATTTGGATCTAAATTATCTAATCGTCATGCTGGAACTTTTGGAGATGTTGGTTGTTTTTCAACACATCCTTTAAAAAACCTAAATTCTGTAGGAGATGGTGGTTTTATGGTGACTAACAACAAATCAATCTACGAAAGAGCAAGAATCTTAAGAAACCATGGAACTAAAGATAGAAACGTAATTGATGAGTTTGGTTTTGTTTCTAGATTAGACACTATTCAAGCTGTAGTTTTGGACTATAGGCTGAAAAAAGTAAATGGGTTAATTAAAAAAAGAAGAAAAAATGCCTCCTTATATAAAAAATATTTAACTAAAAAAATTTTTATTCCAAGTGAAAGAAAAGATGAATTTAATTCATATCATACATTTGTAGTTCAAACCTCAAATAGAGATCAGTTAAAAAAATATTTAATCAAAAAAGGAATAGAAACTGCAATTCATTACCCAATACCCATTCATCTACAACCATCAGCAAAAAAAATCGGTCACAAAGAAGGAGATTTCATAAAAACAGAGCAACAATCTAAAAGAATTCTTACTTTGCCCATACATCAGTATTTAAAAGAATCTGATATCTTAAAAATTTCACAAACAGTTAATAACTTTTTTAAATAATATGAATAATAATTTAAATAAAATTTACTCCAAAATGATAAGAATTCGAATGATTGAGCAAAAAATTGCCTCTTTATATGGAGAACAAGAAATGAGATGTCCAGTACACCTATCTATTGGTCAAGAAGCAGTAGCAACAGGCGTTTGTTCTCAATTAAAAACTAATGATATTGTGTTAAGTGCTCACCGTGCTCATGCACATTATTTAGCCAAAGGTGGGGATCTTAAAAAAATGCTTTCAGAACTTTATGGAAAAGAAAATGGGTGTGTCATGGGAAAAGGTGGTTCAATGCATTTAGCAGATCTTGTAGCTGGGTTTTATCCTGCAGTGCCAATTGTTGGTAGCACAATTCCTATTGGAGTAGGAGTGGCTTTAGCAAATAAAATGAAAAAAAACTCTAATATTACCTGCATTTTTTTAGGTGATGGATCAACGGAAGAAGGCGTTTTTCATGAAAGTTTAGATTTTGCTTCTTTAAAAAATTTAAATATTTTATTTGTTTGTGAAAATAATTTTTATTCAGTCTATTCCCCAATGAATGTTCGACAGTTTGAAAAGAGAAGTGCATTAAATTTAGCAAAATCTCATGGCTTACAAGGAAGTCATGGAGATGGAAGTTCTGTCATGGAGGTGATTAAAAAAACAAAAGATGGAATAAAGTATATTAAAAAAAATAAAAAACCTTTTTTTTTAGAATTGCAAACTTACAGATTTATTGAACATTGTGGTCCAAATAATGATGATAATTTAAAATATAGAAATAAAAATGAAATTGATAAGTGGCTTAAAAAAGATCCAATTAAATTAGCTGAAAACTACTTATCAAAAAAAAATAAAAAATTTTTTCTTGATAAAGAAAAAATTATTAACAAAATAAATATAGAAATAGAAAAATCTTTTAATCAGGCAAAAAATGCAAGATTTCCATCTTCTAAGAATTTAAAATTACACCTTTATGGATAGAAATATAGATTGTGCAAAAGCTATAAACGAAGCCACAGAACAATGTATGAAAAAATATAAAAACGTTTTTATATTTGGACTTGGCGTTCCTGATCCGAAAGGAATATTTGGAACAACAACGGGACTTCAAAAAAAATTTGGAAATCAGAGAGTTTTTGACATGCCTTTAGCTGAGAATGGAATGACGGGTGTTGCGGTGGGAGCTGCTTTAAATGGATTTAGACCAATTATTACCCACCAAAGAATCGAATTTGCTCTTTTGTCAATGGAGCAAATTATTAACCAGGCCGCAAAGTGGAATTACATGACAGCTGGAAAGCAAAATGTACCATTAGTAATTAGAATGATAGTTGGAAAAGGATGGGGACAAGGACCTCAACACTCACAAAATCTTGAAAGTCTTTTCGCCCATATTCCAGGCTTGAAAGTTGTAATGCCTTTTTCACCGAAGGATTCAAAAGGCTTATTGATATCTAGTATCGAAGATAATAATCCGGTAATTTTTATCGAACATAGATGGCTTCATAGTATAAAGCAGCAAGTACCAAAATCTTATTATAAAATTAAAATTGGAACAGGAAGAGTTGCTTGTCAGGGCAAGGATATAAGCTTGATCTCATACTCGTACGGCATCTTTGAATGTTTAAAGGCTTCTAAAATATTAAAAGAAAAATTTAATATCTCTGCTGAAGTTATTGATTTAAGAACTATTCGTCCTTTAGACAAAAATATAATTTTAAAATCAGTGAAAAAAACTAAGAGAATTTTAGCAGTAGATAATAGCTGGAAGTCATTTGGAGTAAGTGCTGAAATTATATCAATAATAACAGATAATTTGAAAACTAAAGATATTAAAAAAATTGCTAGAATTGGAAATGTCGAAGTTCCGTGCCCAAGCACGAGAGCCTTGGCAAAAGATTTTTATTGCAATTATATTACTATAGTTAATAAGGTATTAAATATGATGGATAGTAAAAAAAAATATATTAAAAAAAACAATTTATATGATGATGTTCCTGATAAATCGTTTAAAGGTCCTTTTTAAAATATGAAAAAAATTTTAATAACGGGTGCTGGTGGATATGTTGGAGCCAAACTTGTACCAGCTCTTTTAGAAAAAAATTATTCTGTAACAGCCTTAGACTTATTTATCTATGGAAAAGAAGTTTTAGATGAACATAACAATCTTAAAGTTGTAGTAGATGATATTAGAAATACAAATATCCTTAATGAAGTATTACCAGGTCACGATGCGGTAATTCATTTAGCTTGTATTTCAAATGACCCAAGTTTTGAACTTAATCCACAATTAGGCCAGTCAATTAATTTAGACGCTTTTGAACCAATGGTTCAAATTGCTAAAAAATCAAAAGTACAGAGGTTTATATATGCTTCGTCATCTTCGGTTTACGGACTGAAATCTGAAAAAAATGTTACGGAAGAAGTTTCTTTAGAACCATTAACTGACTATTCAAAATTTAAAGTTGAATGTGAAAAGATATTAAAACCATTCAATAGCGAAGATTTTACTACGGTTACTATCAGGCCAGCTACTGTATGTGGATATTCAAGAAGACAAAGACTTGATGTGGTTGTAAATATTTTAACTAATCTTGCATTTAATAAAAGAGAAATTAGTATTTTTGGTGGAAAGCAACTAAGACCAAATATTCATATTGATGACATGGTTCGTTCATATATTCTAATGCTAGAGGCAAAAAAAGATGATATATCAGGGGAAGTTTTCAATGTTGGATATGATAATTTGTCTATTGAAAATATAGCAACTAAGGTAAAAAATATAGTCGGTGAGGATGTTGTGTTAAAAACAACACCTACAGATGATAATAGATCGTACCACATTTCTTCTGACAAAATTAAAAAGCAATTAGATTTTTCACCAATGTTTGGAGTGGAAGATGCAATAAGGGACTTAAAGTCTGCTTTTGAAAAAAAGCTTTTGCCTGATTCCTTAAGTAACGATGTATATTTTAATATAAAAAGAATGGAAAAAATCAAACTTAAGTGACTTTAAGAATAGGAATTGATTTTGATAATACTATTGTTAATTATGATGGTCTATTTTCCAAAGTTGCAAAAAAACTTAAACTTAATTTAGATAGTTATCCTGTAAAAAAAGAGTCTATAAAAAAAGAAATCTTTAAAAAAAAAAACGGTTTAAAAATTTGGCAAAGACTCCAAGGTAAAGTTTATGGAGAATTTATAGCAAATGCTAAAATTTTTAATGGATTAAAAAAATTTATTATTCACAGTAATTTAAAAAATTATAAAATATTCATAATTAGTCATAAAACGCATTTTGGACATTATGACGAAAAAAAAATTTCTTTAAGAAAATCAGCTTTAGACTTTCTCAATTCTAAAAAAATTGTAAATTCTAATATAACGGGTATTAAAAAAAAAAATATATTTTTTTTTTCTACTAGAAGAAAAAAAATTATTCACATAAAAAAATTAAAGTTAAATTTCTTTATTGATGATTTATCAGAGGTTCTTTGTGATAAAAATTTTCCAACTAAAACAAATAAAATTTTATTTTCCAACACCAAAGATGATAAAAAAAATATTATTAAGATTAATAATTGGTTTAAAATTGATGAAATAATCAATGGATATTGGTCAACACAACATTTGAAAAAATTATCATCTATTCTTTTAAAAAAAAAGGATATCTTAGATTTAAATCAGATTCATAACGGTATTAATAGTAAAGTGTATAAGTTAAAATTTAAAAAAAACAAAAATTTGATTTTAAAAATATATCCTTTTGAAGATAACTTTGTTAGCCGAAGAATGAGAGTAGAAAATGATAGTTTAAAATATCTAAAGAAAAATAATTTTCCTGTGCCAGGAATCTATAAGTCTTTTTTTGAATTTAATTGTTCTTTTTACGAGTTTCAGTCAGGTAAAAAAAATTTGAATGCAACAAAACAATTAATTGACCAGTGCTATGATTTCCTTAAAAAATTATTTTTACTATCAAGAAAAACGAAAATAAATTTATTTCCGAATGCTAAAGAGGCCTGTTTTAATCCAAATGAAATTTGCGATCAAATAGAAAAAAGATTTAATGATTTATTAAAAATCAATAATAAAGCATTAAATAATTTTTTACTTTTAGAATTTCAAGATTTATTCACAAAATTTTCAAAAATAGTTAAAAGCAAGTTGGGCAAAAAATTTAAAAATAATATTTCAAATTCAAATAGAATTTTAAGCCCATCTGATTTTGGCCTACATAATACCCTAACTGAAAAAAATAAATTATATTTTCTAGATTTTGAATATTTTGGCTGGGATGATCCTATCAAATTAATTTGTGATTTTTTCTGGCATCCTGGGAATAACATGAGTAAAAAATTAAAAGATAGATTTTTAAATAAAGTAACTAATTTTTTCAGCAAAAAGTATAAAAATTTTAAAAATAAACTATATGTTTTATTGCCCCTTTATGGTTTAAGATGGAGTTTAATTATTTTAAATTGTTTTGTTAAAAAAAATTATAAAAATAAAATTTTAGAAACAGAGCAACTTAAAAAAGCTAAAAAAATCTTAAACCAAGTGTCACATTATGGATATTAGATCAAAAGAATTGAGAAAGTTAGTTGTTAATGGCCTTGCAGGAGGAAACAGAGGACATATCGGACCTTCAATGTCTCTTATTGAAATCTTGAGAGTTCTCTATGATAATTTACTTAAATATAACAGCAATAAGCCAAAATGGGAAAAAAGAGATAGGTTTATTTTAAGTAAAGGTCATGGTTGCTTAGCATTATACTCTATTCTAATAGATAAAGGATTTATTAAAAAACGAGAATTAAGTAAATTTTGTAAATTCGATTCAATATTAGGTGGTCATCCAGAATTCAATAAAATAAATGGAGTAGAGGCGTCAACAGGGTCTCTTGGGCATGGACTACCAATTGCAGTTGGTATGGCCGTAGCAGCAAAAATAAAAAAATCTAAACACAAAGTTGTTGTGGTTACGGGTGACGGTGAAATGAACGAAGGTTCGAATTGGGAAGCTGCAATGACAGCGTCTAAGCACAAATTATCTAACCTAACTTTAATTATTGACTATAATAAAATCCAATCTTATGGATATACTAAAGATGTCCTAGACATGGAGCCTCTTAAAGAAAAATTAACTAGTTTTGGTTTTGCCTGCAAAGAAGTAGATGGACACAACGTTGAAAAGTTAAAAAAAATTTTTAAAAAATTACCATTTAATTCAAAAAAACCTTCAGCGATTATATGTCATACGATCAAAGGAAAAGGAATTACTTATGCGGAAGGTAAACCAGAATGGCATCACAAATCTAAATTAACTAATCAAGATATAGAAAAAATGTATGAATCAATTGATCAGTATAATTAATTTTACAACTGCTTTGTTTATCAAAAACAAATATTTTTAAGAAATTAGATATGGTAAATTTTTTATTTAAAGAAGAGCAAGATATTGCTAACGACTTTAATAAAGATGGATATGTAATTAAGGATATAAATAATATCAGTTCTTTAGAGTATATTAAAAAAAGAATTATAAAGATTATAAGAAAAAAAATTAATTCAAAAAAAAATATTGATGACAAGTCTTTATTAAATAATATTCATAAATTTGTAGAAGTTAAAGATTTAAATAATTTTAGATTATCAATTATAAATGATATTAATTCTGACAATCTTTTTCGATCTCATTATTACAAAATATCTAGACCATATTTAGATCATGTAGTTGGCAATGAACTAGTTATGCAAATTAAGATCAATTTGAGTATACAATTTCCTCGTGACGACAGCTCTCTTCTAGCCACACATGCAGACACTTGGTCTGGAGACTCACCTTACGAAGCTGTTGTCTGGTTACCGCTGGTAGACTGTTACAAGACAAAAGCAATGTATTTACTGCCTCCAAAAGAGACAAAAAAAATCGTAGAAAATTTTTCGAAAAAGAAACTAGATAATAGTGAAAAACTATACAATAATATTAAAAAAAAAGTTAAGTGGATGGAGATCAACTACGGACAAGTTTTGATTTTTGATCAAGCTATGCCACATGGAAACAGGGTAAACTGTGAAAAGGAAACAAGATGGTCTTTTAATTGTAGGTTTAAAAGTTTATTTTCACCTTATGGAGATAAAAAGATTGGTGAATTTTTTCAACCAATAACCATGAAGCCAATAACTAAAAAAGCAATTTCCTTCAAATTTCCAAAATGAAAAAAAAAATATTTAGAGGTTACATTTTCAGTAGAGAATTCATGGGAGAAAGAGTGCCTCAAAACGTGCAGAATTTATTTATTAGAGATTTTTGTAATAAAAAAAATTTTCAATATCTTTTGAGTGCAACAGAATATGCAATGAAAAGTAGTTCAATGGTATTAGCTCAGGCAATAAATGATTTAAAAAAGATAGACGGAATAGCTGCATATAGTATTTTTCAGCTTCCAAGTAAAAAACAGAAAAGAATTGAATATCTTCAAAAAATTATTAATTTAAAAAAAACATTTTATGGAGCCTTGGAAGATTTTAAGGTAAGTAACAATAAAGATTTAGAGCAAATAGAAGAAATTTGGGATATAAAAAACAATTTACAATTCTGTCCTAAAGACATAGGCAAAATTTAAAAATATAAAATATGAAGAAAAAAATTAAAGTATTTGTTTCTGGAGTATTTAATGTTCTTCATCCAGGACATTTAAGATTGCTGAGATTCGCAAGAGAATATGGAACAGAACTATTTGTGGGTGTTCTATCAGATAAACTAGCTAATAATTCAGCTCATGTTAATGAGGACTTGCGCCTTGAAGGTATTAAAACGAACGGATGGGTGTCAAAAGCTATAATTGTAAAAGATAGTCTTAAAAAAGAAATTCTTAAATATAAGCCGGATATAATAGTAAAAGGTAAAGAACATGAAACTTCTTTTAATGAAGAGGCAGCGGTAATAAAAACACTAGGCGGTAGTCTTCTTTTTTCCTCAGGAGAGGCAACCTTTTCTTCTATAGACCTAATTAACAAAGAATTTAAATCTTCAGGTTATCAACAAATTCAGCTTTCAGAATCATATTTAAAGAGACACAAAATTTTTAAGAAAAAACTTTTGAACACAGTCAGTAGTTTAAATAAAATCAAGGTGTGTGTAATTGGAGATTTAATTATTGATGAATATATTTCCTGCAATGCATTGGGAATGTCTCAAGAAGAACCAACCCTTGTTGTCACGCCGATAGACTCTAAAAAATTTGTGGGAGGTGCAGGAATAGTTGCTGCACACGCGGCTGGTTGTGGGGCCAACGTAAAACTTATTTCTGTAGTTGGAAAAGATGAGTTAGCTGTATATGCCGATCAGAGCTTAAAAATGATGGGGGTCGAAAGTTTTTTTTTTGAAGATGAAAGAAGACCTACTACCTTGAAACAAAGATATAGAAGTGGTGGTAAAAGTTTATTGCGAATAAGTAAACTACATCAAGACCCCGTATCTTCAGCCATTGAAAAGAAAATATTTACAAAAATAAAGAAAATATTAGAAAAAAGTGATTTATTAATATTTTCTGATTTTAATTATGGCTGTTTAACAGATAGTCTTGTTGAAAAAATTACTAAATTATGTAAAAAAAATAATATTTTTATAGCTGCAGATTGTCAATCATCATCACAAATTGGAGATATATCAAAATTTAAAAATGTTGATTTAATGACACCTACAGAGAGAGAAGCAAGAATTTGTACACACAATCATTCACAGGCACTTCATATACTAGCTAATAACTTGCAAAAAAAATCAAATGCTAAAAACTTAATTATTAAACTTGGAGGTGAGGGTATTTTTATTCGCCCTGAAAAGAAGTATAAAAAAAATTCTTTAAAAGAAGATAAAATCGAAGCAATGAACTTATCAGCTAAAGATACAGCAGGTGCGGGAGACTCTTTGCTTACTGTCACATCTATGTCGCTTGCAACAGGAGCTTCAATTTGGGAAAGCAGTTTTTTAGGATCACTAGCAGCGGCAATTCAAGTTGGAACTGTAGGAAACAAAGTCATTAAGAAAAAAGATTTAATTAGAGAGTTGGAGAAATAATTGATGAATGCTTTCTTACTTGCGGCAGGTAAAGGTCTAAGATTAAGGCCATATACAGAAAATACACCAAAATGCCTCATCAAAGTAAAAAATAAACCCTTACTAGACTATTGGCTTAATGAGTTAGATAAAATCAATATATCAAAAATTTTTATTAACACTCATTATAAATCTGAGATGGTTCACTCTCATATAAGAAAGCATAAAAGTTTTAATAAAATAAAAATTTTAAATGAAAAAAAACTTTTAGGAACTGCTGGATCTCTTTTTCAGAATATAAAATTATTTAAAGATGATAATATGCTCATGATACATGCTGATAATTATTCAAAATTTAATATATTAAACTTGATAAATGCACACAATTCAAGACCTAAGCAGTGTTTGATGACAATGATGATTTTTAATTCACCCAACCCCAAAACCTGTGGAATAGTTGAAATAGACAAAAATAAAATTGTAAAAAGTTTTGTAGAAAAACCAAAAAAACCTTTATCAAATTTAGCAAACTGTGCAGTATACGTATTATCCAAAAAATTTTTTAAAGAATTTAAACAAAATGAGAATTTTTATGATTTTAGCCATGATATTTTGCCAAAATTAATAGGTAAAATATTTACTTTTAAAATTAATGAGAGTTTCTTTGATGTAGGTCATATTAAGACTTATAATTTAATTAAATAAAAAGAATTAACAATGAAAATAATAGTCACAGGTTCATCAGGTTTTATCGGGATGAATTTATGTATCAAATTACTAAAACTTAGACATGAAGTTGTAGGTATTGATAATATGAATAGCTATTATGATGTAAATCTTAAAAAAAAAAGACTGGAAGAATTAAAAAAATTTAGTAATTTTAAATTTATAAAAGTAGATATTAAAAATAAAAAAATTTTAGAAAATAAGCTAGGAAGATTTAAACCAGAGATAATAATTAACTTAGCAGCTCAAGCTGGGGTAAGATTTTCTATAAAGCAACCTCAAAACTATATAGATTCAAACATAACTGGTTTTTTAAATATTCTTGAAATAGCTAAGAAAAACAAAATTAAACATCTTGTTTACGCAAGTAGTTCTAGTATTTATGGAGATAATAATAAATTTCCTTTTAATGAAAAAGAAATTACAGATAAACCATTAAGTATTTATGGTGTATCAAAAAAAACAAATGAGCTTATGGCTTATAGTTATAGTAGTTTATTCAGCATACCCACAACTGGCTTGAGGTTTTTTACAGTTTATGGTCCTTGGGGTAGACCTGACATGGCTTTATTTATTTTCGTAAATCAAATTTTAAAAAAACTTCCCATAGACCTTTTCAACTATGGAAACATGATTCGTGATTTTACTTATATTGATGATATTGTTGAAGGTATTCTGCGAGTAATTAAAAAAATTCCAAATAAAAAGAATTTGAAGATAAAAAATAATAAAAAATTTGTTCCATTCCAAATATTAAATATAGGAAACAATAATCCTCAAAAAATTATAAATTTTGTCAAAGCTATAGAAAATAACCTTAAAACTAAAGCCAAAATCAGATTCACCAAGATACAATTGGGCGATGTTCCTAAAACTCACTCTTCGACAAAAAAAATTCAAAGTTGGATTGGTTTTAAACCCAAAACAACAATAAAATTTGGTATTAAAAAATTTGTTGAATGGTACGTTCAATACTACAAAATTAAAAATATAAAATGAGACAAGCATCATTAAGAGCAGTATTTAAATTAGCCAAAAAAGACAAAAAAATTGTTTTTATTGGTTCAGACTTAGGTCCTGGAATATTAGAAGAAATGAAACAAAAATATCCCGAAAGATTTTTTATGGAGGGGGTTACCGAGCAGGGTATTATAGGTATGGCAGCAGGTTTGGCTCTCGAGGGTTATAAGCCATTTGTCAATAATATAGGCACTTTTTTAACTAGAAGGTGTTATGAACAAATTGTGGTTGATTTAGCTATGCATAATCTGCCTGTGAGGTTGTTAGCTAATGGAGCTGGATATGTCTACGCTCCACTTGGACCAACACATTTAGCTACAGATGATATTTCTATAATGAGATGTATTCCTAATATGATGGTACTGTCTCCATGTGATGCAATAGAAATGGAAAAATTAGTAATAGAAACGCAGAAATTTAAAAATCCTATTTATATTAGAATGGGAAAAGGTGGCGATAAGATAATAACCGATAAAAATACTAAATTAAAAATAGGTAAAGCAAGAATAATTAAAAAATCAAAAATAGCTACATTTGCAACTACTGGAGTAATGGCTCAGATAGCAATTGATGCTACTATAATTTTAAAAAAAAAATATAATTTAGATGTTGGGGTTGTTCATTTTCATACTATCAAACCATTAGATAAAAAAAGTTTATTCAAGATTTTAAAAGAAATTAAGTGTTTAGTGTCTGTAGAGGAAAATAATTTAATTGGTGGATTTGGAAGTTCTATCTTAGAGTGCTGTAATAATCATGAAATCAGAGAGGTTAATAAAATTCATCGTATTGGATTACCAGATAAATTTCCAGAAAATTATGGTAGTCAAATTCAATTACTAAAAAGTCAAAAAATTGATAGTGAGAATTTAGCTAAAAGAATGTTTTTAATTTTGAAAAAAAATAAAAAAAATTAATAATTTTTTTAAATGAAATCTTTAATAAAAATATGGTCTTTTTTTAATAAGAAACAAAAGATTCAATCTATCTATTTATTATTTGGAGTGTTAATTGCTACAAACCTTGAAATCGTTGGTATTTCTTCTTTTTTACCAATTGTAGCTGCAATAGTAGACTATGATAGAATAAAGGATTATCCTTACATTGCTCAAATATCTCAAAATCTTTCACAAAAAGAGTTTATTTATATTTGTCTAGTTTCTACTTTAGCAATATATTTTATTAAAAATCTATTTTTATTAATATTTCTGTGGTTTCATACTCGATTTAATTTAAATGTTCATCGTAGCTTAATAAATAAATTATATTCGACTTACATGAATATAGATTATTTATTTCATACCAAAACTAATTCAGCTCAATTACTTACCAACATTCAAAGTGGAGCAAGTCATACTAAATTTTATATAGATACGTATTATAAATTAATTGTAGAAATAGTTTTATTAATTGCTATTTTTTTATTGTTATTAATTATTGAACCATACTCGACTTTAGTAACTTCAATATTTTGTTTAATTATGACTGGAATTTTATTTTTTTATAGTAAAAATAAATTGCTTCAGAATGGAAAACTTAAAATAGTACATGAAGCTAATATTAATAGACTATTAATTTCTTCCCTGCATGGCATCAAAGAAGTGCAGATATTAGATAGGCAGGATGCATTTGAAGAAAATTTAAATCAACAATTTGTTGACGTAAATAAGTTAGAATTAAATTATATCATTCTTACAAGCTTACCCAGAATATCCCTAGAGATAATTGGAGTTTTCTCTTTTGTCATATTTATAGTAGTTCTTTTAATTCAAAATCAAAGTCCGAGTGATATTATACCTCTTATAGCTTTATTTTCTATTTCATTTATTAGAGTTTTACCTTCAGCTGTTAGTGTAGTTCAAAATTTACAACATAGAAAATACCACAAACCTGCGTTTGAGTTAATTTTTGAAGAATTGGAAATGCTTAAAAAAGCTAATTTTATAGATAAAAAAGATAAACAACAGATAAGTGAATTCAATAAAATAAAAATAGATATTAATTTTGATAAATTATTTTTCAGATATCCAAATTTTGAGAAAAATGTATTAAATAATATAAATTTAAAAATTGATCATGGTGAAGTACTTGGAATAGTTGGGCGCAGTGGATCTGGAAAAACTACTCTTGTAGATAATTTACTTGGTTTATTAAAACCAACAGCAGGAAAAATCTTAGCTAACGATAAAGATATTCAATTAAATATTCATCAGTGGCAAAAAAAAATAGGATATGTATCACAGTCAATTTTTATAATGGATGCTTCGATTGAAGAAAACATTGTCTTCGGTATCGAACCAGAAAAAATAGATAAAAAATTAATGGAATACGCTTTGAGTAGTGCGAAATTGATTGAACTAAATCAGAAATTGAGTAACTCAACCAATCCAAGAGTTGGTGAGAATGGAGTAAGGCTGTCTGGTGGTCAAAGGCAAAGGATTGGAATTGCTAGGGCATTGTATAGAAATCCATCTATACTATTACTAGATGAGGCTACAAATTCGCTAGACAAAGATACAGAAAATCAAATTTTAGACGTTATTGGAAATTTAAAAAAAGAAAAAACTGTAATTTTAATTTCTCACGACAAAAAAAGTCTTCGATATTGCAATAGAATTATTTCTTTAAATAATGGATATATTGAAGAAATTAACTTATAAGAACTTAAAATGAGCCTTTTTAATCAATCAGTTATATTTGTTACCGGTGGGACAGGGTCTTTTGGACAACAATTTATAAAATCAACTTTAACAAAATATAATCCAAAAAAAATTATAATATATTCTCGAGACGAAATGAAACAGTGGAATATGGCTGAAAAATTGAAAAAGTATAAATCAAAATTAGAGTTTATAATTGGGGATATTCGAGATATGCAAAGATTGGACATGGCAACAAAAGGTGTTGATTACATTATCCATTCTGCGGCAACAAAAATAGTTCCTACAGCAGAAGATAACCCTTTTGAATGTATAAAAACTAATGTGATAGGATCCATGAATGTTCTTAATTGTGCAGTTTCTAATAATGTAAAAAAACTCGTTGCCTTGTCGACTGATAAAGCAAGTAGCCCAATTAACTTATATGGAGCATCAAAACTTTGTGCTGATAAATTATTTGTTTCTGGAAATTATTTGAAAATTGGACAAAAAACAAAATTGTCTGTTGTGCGGTATGGAAATGTAATGGGATCAAGAGGTTCAGTTATTCCTTTTTTTTTAAAATTGTCTAAAAAAGATAAAGTTCCAATCACAGATATAAATATGACACGATTTATGATAAGCTTGAAAGATGCTATTGATCTAGTCTGGTTTGCTTTTCAAGATATGAGTGGTGGAGAAATTTATGTTAAAAAGATACCGTCTATGGGAATAACGGAGATAGCAAAAGCAATTAATGAAAAATCTAAATTTAAAATTATTGGTATAAGACCGGGTGAGAAAATACATGAGCAAATGATTGGCCCTGATGATTCTAACTCAACTTATGAATATAAAACATATTATAAGATTTTCCCAAATTCATCTAAATTAACAAAGCAAATTATAAAAAAAGGCAAAAAAGTTAAGCAAGGTTTTCAATATTCATCTGACGCTAATAAAGAATGGATGACTATCAAAGATTTGAAATTCTGGATTCAAAATAATAAAAAAAGTTTTTTAGAAATTTGAAAAAGAAAATCTTAATTTTTGGTGGAACAGGACTGTTTGGAATAAATTTCTTAAGCTATTTCAATAAAGATTTCGAAATTACAGTAAATTATAATTCTAAGAAATTTTTTCATCCTAATATCAAATATATTAAAGTTAATTTAAATAAATATGATGATATTTTGACTTCAATAAATAAGGTAAAACCTGATATAATTATTAACGCATGTGCAAAAACTGATATTGATTGGTGCGCTGCAAATGTTAAGACTAGTTATGCTATTAATGTAAGTTTGGCTGAAAAATTAGCTATAATCTCGAAAATTAAAGGTATTTATTTTGTTCAAATCTCATCAGATCACCTTTTTTCTGGTAAAGTAAAATTTAAAACAGAAAAACATGACAAAAACCCCTTAAATGTCTATGCAAAACAAAAATCAGAAGCAGAAGATTTAGTAATAAAAAACAATAAAAGTACACTCATAATTAGAACAAACTTCTTTGGATACTCTCAGGATAAGAAAAGTAACTTTATAACAGAATCAATAAGTAGATTAGAAGATAAAAAATTAGTTTTTGCTTTTACAGATTATTTTTATACACCAATTTATATAACAAATTTTCTTGGAATTTTAAGAAAATTAATTAGTAAAAAAGCAACTGGCATTCTTAATATTGTCGGCAATGAAAGAGTCTCAAAGTATGAATTTTTATTAAAAGTTAGCAAAATATTTAATCTTGATTATAGGAAAATAAAACCAACTTTACTTTCTAAATCTAAGCTTGCTAGTAAAAGACATGCAGATTTAAGTCTTTCCAACAACATTTTGAGAAAAAAATATAAAATTAAAGTCCCTAACTTGAATGACCAAATTAAAACATTCTATAAAGAAAAGAAAAAAAATAATGTTTTTAATAATTTTTTTAATTATGGTAGACATTTTACCGACAAACAAGATGAAAATTCAATTTTAGAAGTTGTTAAAAAAGGTGCATTAACACAAGGTCCAAAAATATTAGATTCTGAAAAAATAATTGCTAATTATGTTGGTTCTAAATATGCGGTAGCAGTTTCAAGTTGCACGGCGGGCCTACACTTAGCTGGAAAAGTATGTGGTTTAAGTAAAGAGAAAAATTTATTGACGACGCCAATTTCATTTGTTGCCACCTCTAACGCTGCATTTTATTGTAATGCAAAACCCTTTTTTTCAGACATAGATCCAGATTCTGTATGTTTGGATCCTAAAGAATTAAAAAATTCTTATATTAAAAAAAATAAAATAAAATGTATTGCTCCTGTGCATTTTGCGGGTGCACCTGCAAACATGGAAGAAATATATAAATTTTCTAAAAAAAATAAATTAAAAATAATTGAAGATGCCGCTCATGCTTTAGGTGGCAAATACAAGAACGGTAAACGAATTGGTTCATGTTGTTATTCGGATATGACTGTTTTTTCCTTTCATCCTGTTAAAATTATTGCTGGAGGAGAAGGCGGAATGATAACAACTAATTCAAAAGAATATTATGATAAATTGTTAGCACTACGTACTCATGGCATTACTCAGGAATATTCTAATTTTCAAAATTCAAAAGAAGCCTTTGACAAGAAAGAAAAAAATTTATGGTATTATGAGATGAATTCATTGGGGTACCATTATCGTCAAACAGATATTCATAGCAGTTTAATTATTTCCCAAATGAAAAAAATTCATTTATTCTTAAAAAGAAGAAGTGAAATTGCAGAAATTTATGATTTAAAACTTAAAAATAATAAAAATATAGAAATACTTCAAAAAAATCTTAGAAAAGAGAGTTCAAAGCATCTATATATAGTTAAAATAGATTTTAAAAAATTGAAGAAAAGCCGTAATAGATTTATGCGTGATCTTATTTTACACAATATACAAACTCAAGTACATTATATACCTATACCTATTCATCCATTCTATAGTCAAAAAGGCTATGATCTTAAACAATTACCAAATACAAAGAATTATTATGATACGTGCTTAAGTTTGCCAATACATTATAATTTAACTAACAAGCAAGTAAATTATATCTGTCAATCAATCAATGATTTAACGGTGTGATAGCTAAGGTAATGAAAAAAATAGTTTTTATAAAATGAATTATGGTGGTACTTTAGTTCCTTATTATCGAATAGAATTTTAACCATGAGTTTTGACATTAACTGGGAAGAAAAAGTTTATAAAAAAAAAAGACAAATAAATAATTACCCATTTGATTGGGTTGTTTCGAGTGTTAGTAAACATATTTCTATAAATAAAAAAAATATAGCTGTAGAGCTTGGGTGTGGTACAGGAAATAACTTAGAATTTTTGTCAGGTCATGGCTATTCTAAGATCATTGGAGTTGATGGATCTAAATCAGCAATACAATACGCAAAAAAAAAACTTAAAAAAAATAAAAAAATTATATTAATGCAAGCAGATTTTTCAAAAACTTTTTTTGAAAATGTAGATTTATTTTTAGATAGAGGTTCTGTTACCCACAATAAAAAAAAAGTTATTAAAAAAATATTTAAAAATGTTTTATCTCAATTAAATTCAGGTGGATTTTTTCTCTCTTCTCTTTTTTCAAAGAAACATGATGGATTTAAAGATAGGAAAGGTGCAAATTTTTTTGCAAAAGAAATGAATATTCAAAACGGAATAGTGGCAAGTTTTTTTGATGAAAAAGAAATTAAAAATTTGTTTAGAGACTTTAATATAATTTCACTAACAGAAGAAACCAAACATGATAAAATCACAAAAAAACGAACTAGTATGTGGAATATAATATGTAAAAAACATTAATTGTCGTTATTATTTAATACAGTCTTTACATTATTCTTAAAATAAATTTTTTATGGAAACAATCGCAATTTTTGATGATTCGGAACACAATAGAAAAGATTATGATAATCTTTTGATGGAAAGTTCTGAAACTAACAAAATAACTATTATTTTGCTTAACAGTTATTATGAGAATAAAAAAAAAAAGATTTATTCAATATACTCTTTGCTTGAAAAAAAAAGAAGTTTTTTTCGAATAGAACTTTTAAAGGAATTATCGAATATAGGTAAAATTAAATATAAAAATAAAAAAATAGAAAATCATTTCAATATAGATAATTTTAATTTTTGGGAATTTTCTGTTTTTAGAGAGTTGATTTCATATGGAAATTCTAACACGATCTTATTATTAAAAGTTATGGTTCTTGATAATTTTTTAAATAACAAAAAAATAAAAATTCTTAATTATTCCTCTGATGTTTTATTCGCAAAAGTCATCAAGCAGTATTGTTCAAAAAAAAAAATTTTATTAATTTCTAACACAAAAAATAAAAAATATTTTGATATAAAATTATCAAATTATGTTCCAAATTTTGTTAAATTCATCATTTATTTTGCTTACATAATAATTTTTCATTTGAGCCTATCAAAACCCAAACAAACAAAAGCATCCACTGCTTTTTTTGATATTTTTACTCACGTTGATTTTAAAAAATTGAAAAAAAAAATTTATAAAACAAGTTATTGGGAAAACCTTCCATCAATACTCAAAAAAAATTTTTCTTCAAATATTGACTGGTACCATTTATTTTATAGACAAAAAGAAACAAAATTTCCAAAAAATGCAGTTGCTTACTCTAATGGAATAAATACAGATAGAAATAACCACAAGATAGTGGACATTGTTACATTAAAAGATTTATTTTTTATATTTAAAAAATATTGCCAACTTTATAAAAAAACAAGTTACTTAAATATTTTCCTGAAGAAATATTATGTTAATAAAAATATTAATATTTATTATATTTTTAAACCGGATTATTTAAACTTTTTAATTGGTTTGAGAAGTATTAAAAATATTCTTTATTTCAGATGTTTAGATAATGTTTTGAATAAAAAAAAAAAGTATAAATTAGGAATATATATTTATGAAAACCAGAATTGGGAAAAAATTCTTAACTATTTTTGGAACAAATATAATCACAAAAATCTATTTGCTGTTCCTCATAATGAAATCAGATATTGGGATTTAAGATATTTTGATTTATTTCCTACTTCTTTTTGTAAAAAAAAACTAAAACCAAAGAATTTTTTAATCAATAGTTATGCCAGTGCGAACATAGCTAAACTTCATAATTTTAAAAATCAAATGAAAGCAGAATCTTTACGGATGATTAATTTTAAACATAAGTTTACTAAAATTATAAATAAAAAAATGAACATATTTGTTGCATTGGACTTTTTTGATAACTCTTCAAGAAAATTAGTTTCAATTTTAGATAAAAATATAGATAAATTTAATCATATTGGAAAAATTTATATTAAAAAACATCCTGCTAGTCCTGACAATTATAATTTTACCTCAAAAAAAATCCATCTATATGATAATTCTATAAAGAGTATTTTACCTACAGTTGATTTGTTTATTGCATCCAACTCTACTACAGCCATATATTTTGCTACTTTTAATCGTATCCCATATATTACTTATATAGATAATAGCTCTATTAATCTTTCTCCCTTGTATCCAAAAAAAATATCATACTTTTATGATAACTATTCTTTTTCTCAATCTATAGAAAATTTTACTTTTGATAAAAATTTTCATAAAAATTATTATTTGCATTCAGATAATAATTTAAATAAATGGAGTTTACTTTTAAATAAATTTATAAATTAAATGAAAAATACCCTAAATTTAACAATTGTTATTACGACTGTAGGAGAAAAATCTTTATTAGCTGTAATAAAAAATATTAATTTGACAACTTCTAGGCCTAAAAAAATTTTAGTTGTTATTTATAAAAAAAATATAAAAAAAATTGATAAAAGAATTTTAAGCACTTATGATAACGTGGAGATAGTTCAAACAAATTTACCAGGTCAGGTTAATCAAAGAGTTGAAGGTTTTAAATTAGTAAGAACTGATTATGCTATGCAGATAGATGCTGATTGCTTCATTGAGTATCAGTCTATTAAGAAAATGATGAATTTCCTAAAAACTCGTAGAAATGTCTCGGTAGGCCCATGTTTTTTGGATATTAAGAACAATTTACCAATACATAAATTAAATAATAATCACAAATTTTTTAAAACTCTAAAAAATTTAATATTAGGTTTTCCAAACGACAATAGTATTATGGGAAAAGTATCTAAGACAGGAACTAATTTTGGAGTAGATTATTTTTATTTAAAAAAAAAAGCAATACAGGTCGATTGGATTCCTGGTGGTTGTTTGATGCATCATAAGAAAAACTTATATTTAAAAAACTACTATCCATTTCAAGGCAAAGCTTATTATGAAGATTTAATTCATTCTAAAATTTTAATTCAAAAAAATATAAAGTTATTTATAATTAAAGATGCAATTTGTAAGACAGACTTTCCAATATTTCCAAAAAAATTCAAAGAGTTTATTAAGTACATAGTATCTTATAACTACTCTAGTAAGATTTATAATGTGGGTATAATAAGAAAGTATATTTGTATAACTTTATACTTTATAAGATATTTTAAAAATCAAATTTATTAAAATGATAGTCGGAATTTTATCAAATAAAAAATCTTATTTACCAGAAATTATTGCGTATAAAAATTATTTTATTGAAAATAATATCAAAGTTAAAATTTCTGATCAAGAATTATCATTAAAAAATTGTGATATCATTATTATTTTTTGTGGTTTTTTTTTAAAAAAGAAGCTAAAAAATAAATTTTATATTCATGACTATTCAAGTTTATCAACTCCTCCACTATGTAAAGTTAAAGATTTAATTAAAAAACATTTTAATTATAAACCTGATTTAAGAATTTTTAATTCAAAATTAATAAAAAATTTTATGAACTATAATGATAAAGTTCCATGTGTGATTAGATCTCAAGGAGTATTAAAAAATTTTTTTCAGAAACGTCCAAAAAAGTTTAGTTATGATTTTTTATATACTGGCTCAATAGAGGCAAGAAAAGGATTGGAAAAAATATTTTTTAAGTACTTAAAACTAGGATTTTCAATACTTGTAATAGGAAATGTTTCTAATTCTTATAAGATGAGATTTTCTAATTTTGCAAAAATTAAGTTTTTAGGACCTAAAAAATACATCCAAATTCACAAATATTATAAAATATGTAAGCATGGACTAAATTATATACCCGATGAATTTCCTTATAATGCTCAATATAGTACGAAATTTTTGGAATATTCTGCATCTAAATTAAATATAATTTCTAACAAAACAGTTTTCATGAAAGAAATTTCAAAGAAATATAAAATTAAAAATATTTATGATGAAGATATTCATACTGCTCAAGATTTAAAGAATGCTCAATTTCAACATATAAATATGCTTAATTATCAATGGAATGTGGTATTACAAAAATCAGGAATATTAAAAAAATTATGTGTGGAATAGTTGGTGTTTTCAATTACAAAAAAGTAAACAAAAAATTTATGACATCTGTGTCAAATAAAATTAGACACAGAGGCCCAGACTCAAATGATATATATCTGGAAACAAAAAATAATTTAGGTTTGGCAAGTTTGAGGCTAGCTATTGTTGATGCATCAAAAAAGGGAAACCAGCCGACACACTCATTTTCAAGAAGGTTTGTGATGGTTTACAATGGTGAAATATACAATTATTTAGAGCTTAGAAAGCTCATAGAAAAAAAGTCTATAGAATATAAAAAAAAAATATCATGGAAAAATGCAACGGATAGTGAAGTTTTAGTCAATGGTATTGAAATTTTCGGTATAAAAAAAATGCTTAAAATATGTGAAGGTATGTTTGCCTTTGCTCTTTGGGATAAAAGAGAAAAAAAACTGATTATAGCTAGAGATAGAATAGGAGAAAAGCCACTGTATTATGGAATCCACAATAAAATTTTTTTTTTTACTTCGGATTTATTAACTTTTCAAAAAAATAAATTATTTAAATTTGAATTGAGCAAATCAGCTGCAAGTCTTTTTGTAAAATATGGCTTTATTCCAAGTCCTTTATCTATTTATAAAAAAGTTTTTAAATTAGAGCCAGCCACAATTCTAGAAGTTGATGAGAATTTAAAAACAACGAAGTATAAATATTATGATTTAAAGAAAGAATTATTCAAAAATTCATCAAATAATAAGAATGTTAGGGTAAATAAAAATATAATCGACGATTCCCACAAACTATTACAATCCAAAATAAATAAAATGTTGAGCAAAAATCTTAAAGTTGGCTGTTTTTTATCTGGTGGAATAGACTCAGCTTTAATTGCATCTATAGCGCAAACTGTGAGTAAAAAAAAGATTGAAACATTTACTTTAAAAACATCTTTTAAAGATTTTGATGAAAGTGATAATGCAAAAAAAATTTCACAATATTTGGGAACAAGCCACAACACTTATACAGTAAAAAAAAAAGATATTATGTCTTATGTTGAAAATATGCACAAATATTATTCTGAGCCATTTGGAGACAGTAGTCAAATTCCAAGTTTCCTTTTGGCTAAATATTCAAAAAGTAAAATTAAGATAGTATTAACAGGAGATGGGGGGGATGAAATAGCTGGAGGTTATAATCGTTACTTATATTTTAAGGAATATCTCAATTTATTTAACAAAAATATTTTATTTGTAATATTATTAAAATTAATTATCCCTGTACTTTACAACTTAAATAAAATTATAAAATTAGACTTTTTAAATATTTGGAATTTAAATTCTAAATTAAGAAAAATAAAATCTATTGCAAATATTAAAAATTTTTCTGATTATTATGATGCTTCTATTAGTCAAGGAGAATATGATGATAAATATTTAAAATCCTCAAGTTTTATAAATAATAAAGAATATATAGATAAAAATAAATATACATTTAAAGACTTGATGTACCTGGATCTCAAATTATATTTTCCAGACGACATACTGTGCAAAATGGATAGAGCCTCAATGTATCATAGTATAGAGAACAGAACACCTTTTGCTAATCATAAAATTATAGAACATTTTTTTAGGTTGCCATCTAATCTTTTGATAAAAAAATTTAAAACTAAAGTTATACTTAAAAAACTGCTAGGTTACTATTTGCCTAAAAGATATATTTCAAATGTTAAAAAGGGATTCTCCATACCAATGAGTCTCTATTTAAAAAAATATTTATCGAATTGGGGGGATGATGTTTTAAATATTAAAAATCTTAGCAAACATAATTTATTTAATAATGAATATCTAATTTTAAAATGGACTGATTTTAAAAAAGATAAAAAAAATATCAATTACCACCAATTATGGAATATTTTAGTTTTACAGAATTGGATTAATAAAAATTGATTACTTATTTATCTATTTATATCTATCTTGCAGTTCTTTCACTAAGCGAAATCAAATTAAGCCATGATAAAAAATTTTTTTATTTTATTTTGCTTTTTATATTTATGTTATTATTTGTTTCTGGAAGACATTATGTAGGTGGTGATTATGTAAAATACTTATATTGGTTTGAGTATGCAAAATTATTTCCTACCAAGGGTTTTTCCACATTGTTAGGTCTTAATTATATTACGATTATAAGTCAAACGGTAAGTCTAAATTATTTTTTTTTCAATTTTCTATGTGCATTAATTTTTATATCTGGAATTTTTAAATTTTTAAATATTTCAAATGAGAGATTATTTCTTTTAATATTGTTAATCCCTACTATGATTTATGTTGTAGGCTTGGGTTATACTAGGCAATCAGTATCAATAGGTTTTTTATGTTTGTCAATTTATTACTGGTCAGAAAATATGAATGTAAAAAAATATATTTTCTTCATTCTTTCAGTATTAGTACATATTTCTAGTTTAATTTTTTTTTTTATACTTTTCTATAAAACTTATGAAAAAATCAAATTAAGTAAATTATATATATTGTCTGCATTATTTATAATTTTTTTGTATATTATTTATATTTTTTATTTCAATAACTTATCTAATTTGTTTTCTGTTATAGGTTTGGATGTTAAAATTAATATACAAAATTCTTCTTTCAAATATTTAAAATTTTTAGCACATATTTTACCATGCATCATATTTATATTTTTTTTAAAAGATTTTAAGAAAAGCAAAAAAATATATCCTCTATATTTTTTTTCTGTCACCATAATTATAGCTATAATTGTTTTAATGATTATTCTTAAAATTGTAATAGATAAATCTAGTTACATAGATGTTATGGCAGATAGGTTATTATTACCTTTTTTACTTGTTGAGGCTTTAATTTTTGTAAGACTTTATTCTATTGTAAACTTAGAATATAAATTTTTATTTAAATTATTAATATTATTTTATTTTGGATTCATGTTATTCATTTGGTTACAATTTGCAGATAATCGTCACGCATGGAAACCATATCGATCTATTCTTTTAGAAAGCTATTCTGATGACTATAATGCGTTTGAATTTGAACAATGATAATTTTTATTTTTTCAAAATCTTCTTGGAATGTCTATAATTTTAGAAAAAATTTAATAAAAAAATTAATAAGTGATAAACATGATATTTTTGTTATTGCTAAAAAAGATAAAAATGTACAAAAACTACAAAATCTTGGATGTAAATTTATTGATATAAATTTTGAAAATGACTCATTCAATATTTTAAAGGATTTAATGGCACTTATAAAAATATTTTTATTAATTAAAAATTTTAAACCAGATTTGTTTTTAAATTTTAATATTAAGCCAGTAATATTGGGCAGTATAATCTGTAATTTTATGAACATTAAAGTAGTAAATACAATAACTGGATTGGGTAACGCTTTTCTTGGAAGATTATTTTTAAAAAAAATTGCTACCTATTTGTATAAATTAGCTATTTCAGATAATAATAAAGTTATTTTTCATAACCATGAAGATAAAAAAATTTTCATAAAAGAAGGTATTTCTAAGAAATTTAACTCATTTGTTGTTTTAGGATCAGGAGTGGATACTAATTATTTTAAATTCTCAAAATTGTTTAAAAAGAAAACAACTTTTCTTTTTGTGGGGAGACTTTTGTGGAACAAGGGTATAATGAAATTTATTGAAGCTTCAAATCATTTTAAAAATGATAAAAATGTATTATTTCATGTACTTGGTGAATGTACTGTTAATCTAAAAAATGGTATTACTGTAAGTTTCTTAAAAAATTTAAAAAAAAAATATAATTTTAAATATTTTAAATTTACAAGAGATGTAAGACCCATTATTAAACAAAGTACTTGTGTAGTCTCAACTTCTTATAGAGAAGGTGCTTCAAAAGTTTTATTAGAATCTGCTTCTATGGGTCGTCCCTTAATATCCTCTAATATTTCTGGTGCAAAAGGTATAGTATATAATGATTTTAATGGATATACTTTCAGTTTAGATAAAAAATCAAGTTTGAAAAATAAAATTAATAAATTTTTAAAACTTTCTTTTAATGAAAAACAAAAAATGTCAAAAAATAGTAGATTGTTAGCAACTCATAAATTTAATGAACAACGTATAATTAGTAAATATTTACAACTAATAAAATAGGAAATTATGAAAATTGTAGTTTTAGGAATGGGGTATGTTGGTTTACCTTTAGCACTTCTCCTTTCAAAAAAAAATACTGTAATAGGATACGATATTAATTCTCATAAAATTAAACAATTAAATAAGAATATTGATATTACCAATGAGGTTAATGAAAAAAGTTTTAATGCTGCCAAAAAAATATTCTTTACTAATGATCAAGTCTACCTGAAGAACGCTGACTTTTTTATAATTGCTGTGCCCACTCCAATAAAAAAAAATAAAGAACCAGATCTAAGACTTTTAAAAAAAGCGACAATTTTAGTCGCAAAAAATATTAAAAATCAAAGCGTGGTAATATTAGAATCTACTGTATTTCCGGGGACTACAGAGACTATTTGTGTTCCGATAATCAAAAAAATATCAAAACTTGAATATATTAATAAAGATTCTCCTAAAAATAATATTATGGGTTTTTACTGTGGGTTTTGTCCAGAAAGGGTAAATCCCGGTGATAAAAAACATACTATTGACAAAATTACTAAAGTTATTTCAGGCTCAAATAAACATGCAATTAGAAAAATAAAAAATTTGTATAAAAGTATTTGTAAAAAAATTCATATTTCTAGCTCTATAAAAACAGCTGAGGCTGCTAAAATTATAGAAAATACTCAGAGAGATTTAAATATAGCACTTATTAATGAGCTTTCAAAAATATTCAAATTACTTAAAATAGACACGCGAGAAGTACTTGCAACCGCAGGTACTAAATGGAATTTTGCTAAATATTTTCCAGGCATGGTTGGAGGACACTGTATTGGAGTCGATCCATATTATTTAACATATAAATCAAAAAATGTTGGATTTAAGCCTAATGTAATATTAGCTGGTAGAAAAATTAATGATGGAATGAGTAATTATATTTTAAAGAATATTATAAAAATATATAACAAAAAACATATAAGTTTTGTAAAATCAAAAATATTATTTATTGGTTGTTCTTTTAAAGAAAATGTTACAGATACAAGAAATAGTAAATCTATAGAATTAATAAAAAAATTGAATAAATTAAGAGCTGAGGTTGATATTTTAGATCAGGTAATTAATGAAAATAAAATTCTAAACATAAAGGTATTTAAGTCTTTTAAAAATTTAAATAGAAACTATTATGACACCATTATTTTTTCTGTTACTCACGATAAATATAAAGACTCGCTTAAAAAAAATTATAGAAAATATTTAAAAACTGAAAGAAATATTGTCATAGATATAAATAGTTTTTTATCAAAAGAAAGTTCAGATTTTAGATTATAAAAAGTATGATATATTTTCATTATTATGTGTATTTTTTAATATGTATCATACCAGCATTGCTAGTTACAGGTCCATTTCTCTCAGATTTAGCGGTAAGTATTGTTGCAATAATTGTTACCACATCTATTATAAAAAAAAAAAATTATTTCATATTTAAGAATAAGTATTTTATTATTTTTATAGCTTTTAATTTATTTCTGATTGCAAGATCAATATTTGCATACGACACTATATTTTCATTAAAAGTCACATTATTTTATTTTAGGTTTGCTTTATTCAGTATGGGCATTGCTTATTGTTTTTATTTATTAAACCAAAAAACAATAAATAAATTTTATTATTGCTTGATCATCACTTTTGTAATTGTAATTTTAGATGGATATTGTCAATTTATATTTGGGTATAATTCTCTAGGCCAAACACCATGGCATGAATTTAGGGTAAGTGGTTTTTTTGGATCTGAATTGATTTTGGGCAGTTATGTTTCTAAAATGTTTCCAATGGTTATGGTGTCTTTTTTAACATTAGAAGAAAATAAAAAATATTTTTTTCTTAAAATTTCCTTGCTTATTCTTTCCTCTGTTATGCTAGTATTGATATCAGGTGAAAGAGCTGCTTTTTTTTCTATTGTTCTTTTTTGTTTTATTTTTCTGGTATTAACAGATTTAATAAAATTTAAGTTTAAAATTTTAATATTAATTGCAACAATTTTTTCACTCGCAACTGTTATAACATTTAGTGAAAAAACAAGATTAAGGTTTATAGATCAAACAATTTACGCTTTCTATGGAGGACAAAATTTCACATCACAAGCATCTAAAGATTCTTATTTAGATAATGCTAAAAGTGAAAAAAAAATAGTTATTTTTACTCATGACACACACGCACATTATGTATCTGCGTATAAAATGTTTCTTGATAATAAGTTTTTTGGCAAAGGTGTAAAAATGTTTAGAAAGTTGTGTTCAAAAAAAGAGTTTGAATATGACAAATGGTCATGTACTACCCATCCTCACAACACATATTTACAGTTATTGGCTGAAACTGGGATATTCGGATTTTTATTAATTTTTACAATTTTTTTATTATGTCTTTTAGAATTAACAAAAATATTTTTTAAAAAAATATTTAATAAAAATTATTCTGTAGATAATATTAATATTTGTTTATATGGTTTTTTTATAATATACTTATGGCCTCTCATGCCTACTGGTAATTTTTTTAATAATTGGCTTTCAATAATTCTTTTTTTTACCTCTGGCTTTTTTCTATATAGAAATAATAAAATTAATTTTAATGAATCTTAATTTTTATTTAATATTTTTATTATTAATTTTATTTAATTTAGCTTTGCTAAAAAAATTTGATTTTTTGATTAAATTTATTAATGTTTATGACTCTCCAGATTTACTTCGTAAAAGACACAAAAAATCAACTCCGGTTGTTGGTGGTTTTGTAATCTATATAAATTTATTATTTATTTTATTGATAGATTTTTTTTTTACACAATTTATTTTATTAGATCTTTTTAATGTATTTGAGTTTCTTAGTTTTCTTTTTATTTTCAGTTTTTTTTTTATTTTAGGTTTTTATGATGATAAATATTTGCTTTCAGCATCTATAAAGTTATTCATTTCAACAATTTTACTTTTTGTTTTATTAAATTTTAATAGTGAATTAGTTTTAGACAATTTATTTTTTACTTCATTTAAATTTAGTATATTTCTATCAGAATATTCTCTTATAGTAACTATTGTAAGTATCTTGCTATTTCAAAATTCTATTAATATGTTTGATGGTAGTAATCTTCAATTTTCAAATTTTTCTTTTATTTGCATTTTATTTTTACTTATTAAAAGTAATTTTAATGCTTTTTTTTTATTATTAGCAATACCATTTATTTTTTACTGGTACTTAAATAAAAATAAATATTCGTTTTTAGGAGATGGTGGAGCTTTATCTTTATCATTTTTTTTTTCAATCTTTTTTATTAAATTTTATAATACTAATGTAGTCACTAATTCTGAAGATATTCTTGTTTTAATGTTGGTCCCAGGTATTGATATGTTTAGATTATTTATGTTTAGAATATTGAATAATAAAAATCCATTTACGGCTGATGAAAATCATATTCATCATATACTTTTTAGAAGATTTAAAAATAATGGAATAGTACAGTTAATTATTTTTTTGATGTCTGTGTCTTCAATAATAATTTATTATTTATCTGATAATTTAATCTATTCTATTTTGTTATTGCTTGTTTTTTTTATCTATATTGTCAAACAAGATAAAATTAAGAATTCATAGTATTTTTTTTAATATTAATATCTTCAATCAACTTTCTGTAACTTCGATTCAATTTTACAAGCTTAGAATTGTGAAAATTATCACAAAAATGCAACAATAAGGTAGCTCTTATGTGGCCCCCTAGTACAGGCTGGTTTCCATGCAAAGATCTAAAGCCATTAAATAAATATATATCTTTTTTATTGAATTTTATTATTTTTTTTTTAATTAGGTTTTTATGGGACAAATATTTTAGTATTATCTTGCTAATTTTATTTTGAAAAATATTTTTTTGAATTATGTTGATTAATAAAGATTTTGTTTTTTTTCTTAAATTAGGAAATAGAATTAGATTGCCATTTGTATTTTGGTTGCCAGTATTTGGAATTATTATTGGAACGAGTATTGTGTATTGATGAGCATCAAAATGAAAATCAAATGATGTTGAGTGCATTTTAGATTGTGAAATAACTCTTAGATTTTTGAAAATTTTTTGTTTTTTATAAGAAGGTAAATTTTCTTTTTTTGATAATCCGTAAAAAAGTTTGTAGAATTTATCTAAAAATGAATCACTATTTATAAATGTTTTATCAAGGCCCTCATCCATTAAAAAAAAGGATTTATTATTATTTTTATGGATATGATCACTTACTATTTTTTCAAGCTCGGATTGTTCTTTTTGATTTATAAAATTATTAAAGCAATGAAAACCTTGTTTGTTTAAATTATCTAAACAATCATTTATCATAATTCTTGTTTATTTTATATTTTTAATCTTTTTTGCCTTTTTTTTAAAGTCATCAGCTATTATTAAATAAGTAGTATACAAAGTTACAAGAGCAACAAACATTACAATCATTAAAACATAATAATTTATTTGCTTTATACGAGTTAATTCTTTGGGAAATATTATATTATTAAATTCAGATACACTTTTATATATAAACTCTTTTTCTAATTCAATGTACATAAGTTCAAATTTTATTTGCCTTATTGAATTAATTATATTTACATCTATAGATTTAATTAAATTACCATCTACTTTTTTTTCAATCTTGGTTGTCTTAATTCCCATCTCCTCTAATTCTGTTAAAGTATTATTTGTGATGTTATAATTATCAGAAATCAACCTAATTAAATTCTTTTTTTGTAATTGAAATATTTTAATAACTTCTTTTTTTTTTTTAATAAAAATTTCAGAATTATTTTCTTTTATAGTAGCACTGATACTATATGCATTTTCTATACTTGGTCTTCTTCTAATAGTGTAATTATTTTTAACTAATTCAGTTAAAATTGAAGATTGAAAATTACTATAGATTTCTTGTTTTTGAGGGAAAATTGCAAAACTACCTGTTGGAAAAAAAATATTAAATTTAAATGTATAATTTTTAGAATTTAATTTTTGCATTAAAAGACCTGAAATCATACAGATTAAAAATACTGTGAATAGTATTTTTTTTGATTTATTTAATTTTAATAAAATTTCTACGTAGCTCATTTATTTTCAAATATATTTTGATACATAATCTTTATTTTTCAAATAATATCAAGTAATCATATTAATTTTTATTTAACATTCTAGCCATTTTTAAGTCAAATTTTGTATCAATAGAAAGTTTGTTGTCACCAACCTTAATCATTTTCACAGGTATGTTATTTTCAATAAATCTTAAAATTTCAATATCTTCAATTTTTTCTAAAGGGGTTTTTTTTTTATTTTTTCCAAATAAATCAACTAATATTTTTTTTGGAAATCCATACATGCAAATTTGTTTATTTGTTTGAGAAATTTTTTTTTTAGACCCAGGTATCGGCGACCTTGACATATACAAAAGATCATTATTTCTTTTTAGTATTACCTTTGGTATATTCTTATTTTCAAATAATTTTTTATTAAATAAATCTGTATAAGCATTTGTTACTGAGTTTTTATTTTTGATAGAAAAAGATATAAATTTTTTTATATCCATGTAATTTATGTATGGCTCATCACCCTGTATATTTATTATGATTTTATTTGAAAATTTTGAAATTGCCTCAGCCACTCTATCTGTTCCAGTTAGACAATTTGAAGAGGTAATTATTGATTGAATTCCATATTGATTACAAACTTTAAGGATTTTTTTACTGTCTGTAGCTACAAAAATTTTAGTTGCAGAAATTGCCTTAGAGCAATTTTTCCATGTCCAATAAATTAAAGGTTTATTATTAATAATTTTTAAGGGTTTTCCCGGTAATCTTGTTGATTCCATTCTTGCAGGTATAATAACAATTACATTTTTCAATTTAGAATACTTTTAGTTAAGAAGTTTATCTTGTTACTCATTTGTTTTTGAAATTTATTAATAATTTTAAATAAATATTTATTTTCTTTAATATCATCTTTATAACCATCGATAAAAGCTAAGCTTATTTTTATAGGATTAGCAATTTTACAGAAAGCTAATGCATATGTTAAGGCCAAAGGTTTATCAATTTCACAATGATTAGAATAGGATTTGAATGAATTTTCTTTTACTACTAGTCCATAATTAATTATTTTTTCTTTTTTTAAATCAAATTTCAAGTTATTTTTAAATCTATTGAGTGGTATTATAACTGGCTTATTCTTTTTTAAAATTTCTGATAATTCGAAAAAAACTCTAAAATCAAAACAACTTAAGTAAAAATCAATATATTTATTTTTAATATAAGGATTTATATTTAGAGAAATAACTGTTGGCTTATATTTCTTTATGAATTCTTCAACTTTTTTTAATTCTTTATTTCCTGAATCTCCAGACCCAATTATAAGTACTTTTTTTCCTTTTAGATAGTTTTGGGCTTCAAAATTTCCTTCACTATCCTTGATTTTGTAAATTTGATTATTTAAATAATCTTCTTTAAAAATATCTGATTTTTGTTGAGTTAAATTTTCAATTATTTTGATAATAAAATCGTTTGAATATTTATTAGAAGTTAAAATTTTTTGTATGTAAGTAGGATGAATGTTGTTAGCAGCTGAAAAATGATAATAGTAGTTAGGACCCCAGTTGTATTTATTTTTTAAAAGTTGAAAATATGGCAATGTGTTAGCAAGATGTTTTGGTTTATAGTTAAATTTTCTTTTCTTAAGTTCAATAAGCAAGTTTTCTGTGCATGTATTACCGGCACCTCTCCCCATTCCTAGCATTGTTGAATCAACCATGGTGGCACCAGCATCAATTGCCTCCAATGTATTTATAAGAGCAAAAGATTTGTTATTATGAGCGTGTATACCAATATCTTTTTTCCAATATTTTTTTAGAGTCTTGCAAAAATAATTTATATATTTAGGATCCATACAGCCGATTGAGTCTGCAAAGTAAAGATAATCTACAGATTTCCATTTAGTAATTTCCTTTCCTATATTTGCAATTTGATTAATTTTCTTATTGTGAGACTGCATTAGATTAAATCCAACCTTGTACCCTAGTTGTTTTAAATCTTTACTTATTTGTCGCCCAAAATCAAATTCATTAAAATTGATTGCAATTCTTACCATTTTAAAAGGACTTAATTTTGAATTTAGAAACATTTTTTTTATTTGATGACCGTGTTTTTTTTCATAAAAATCTTTAGCATTAATCATTACACAAATATTTAAATTTTTTGGTATTTGTAATTTTGAGAATAATTTTTTTTGTGAATAAGCAAATGGTCCATATTCATTTCCAGCTGGAAAAACAAAACCTATTTCTACAATATTAATTCCTGCTTTGGAGCAGGATGATAAATACTGATTAATTTCATCTATTTTAAAATTCCACAAGTTGTAATATCCACCATCTCTACAAGTGCAATCTAGAACTTTAATTTTTTTCATATTTATTAATTATCAAAAACACACTTAAAACCAATATAAATATTATTATTCAGTGCTATTAATACTTTAATATCTTCTGTTAGTTTTAATATGTCCTTATACTTATTATAATTCATTAAGTTATTGGTGTACATGTTATATGCCTTGTTGTTAATCGTTTACTTTTATATTTTTTTATTTTAAACATTGAGAGGGTAAATATCTGTTTATTCACTTTAATTTTCTATTCCTTGAAGTGATAATCTATAGTTTAACTATAGTTTGAATTAATTTTTGTTTCATATTTATTTATTAATGTTATTTCTTATAACATTTAAAAATAATTAAAAGCTTTTGCATAATCAATTAAAAATAAGAAAAGTAAAAATTAATGATATTAGATTTATTTACAATCTAAGAAATGATCATCAAACAAGATTATCATCATTAAATAATAAAAAAATAACATTTAAACAACATCAAATTTGGTTTCTAAGAAATTGGAATTCTTTTTTTTATTTATTTTTAGTTAAGAAAAAAAATGCTGGATATATAAAGTTAAAAAAAAAAAATAATTTTTTTCTATTAAATTATGCCCTGCACAATCATTATAGAGGTAAAAGATATTCTCATAAAATGATTGCGCTATTAATATCTAAATTAAAAAAACAATTTAAAAACATCTATATTAAAGCAATTGTTAAAAAAAAAAATATAAGATCATTGCGTAATTTGCAGTCGATTAATTTTAGAAAATATTATAGTTTATCAGGAAAGATATTTTTGAAATACCAAATTTAAAAAATTACATGAAAAAAATCACTTTTAAAAAATTAAAAAAACCATTTATAATTGCTGAAATGTCAGCAAATCATTGTGGATCTCTATCTAACGCATTGAGATTGATAGATGAAGCTAAAAAATGTGGAGTAGATGCAATTAAAATCCAAACATACCATCCTTCGGAACTCACACTTGATAGTAATGAAAAAGATTTTGTAATAACTGATAAAAAAAGTCTTTGGAAAAAAAGAAGATTGCATGATATTTATACTGAAGGCTATTTACCAAAAGAATGGCACAATCAAATTTTTTCTTATGCCAGAAAAAAAAAAATTATTTGTTTTAGCACTCCATTTGACGAGAGTTCTGTTGATTTTCTAGAACAACTGAAATGTCCAATTTATAAAATTTCTTCATTTGAGGTAAATCATCATCCTTTAATTGAACGAATATGTAAAACAAAAAAACCTATATTATTATCTACAGGAATGGCAACTCTTGAGGAAATTCAAGATGTTATTAAAATTTTTAAAAGACATAAAATTATTAATTATGCCATATTAAAATGTGTGAGTCATTATCCAGCTAACCCTAAAGATTATAATCTTAAATCTATAATTGATCTGTCAAAAAGATTTAATTGTGCAGTTGGTTTGAGTGATCATACGGTTGGAATTGGAGTCGCAATTGCATCAATTGCGTTAGGAGGCATGATAGTTGAAAAACATTTTAAACTAGAGTCAAAAAAAGGACTTGATTCAAAATTTTCAATCAGCAAAAATTCCATGTCCCAATTAGTCAATGAGTGTCATGATGCTTTTAGATCTTTAGGAACTGTTAAATTTGGACCATCATTTAATGAAATTCCATACTTAAAATTTAGAAGATCTATATATGCTTCAGCATCTATTAGAAAAGGAGAAGTTTTGTCTATAGAAAATACAAAAGTTGTTAGACCTTCCTACGGACTGCATCCTAAATTTTTTACAAGGATATTAGGTAGAAAAGCTAAAAAAAACATCAAATTTGCTGAAAGAATTACAAGAAAAAAAATTATATTTTAAGTATGAAATTATTTATTAATTTTTTCAAAAGAAAAAAAAAGGGTGAATTAAGGTCTGTTATTTCTGGTTTTGAAAATATGTCAGAAATTAATATCAGAAAAATAAATGCTTTAAGAAAAAAATTATTTAACCTAGATTACACAATACCAAAATTAACTTTTTTAAATTTTTTTGTAAAAAATAAATATTTAACAGAGGTAACATCTTTAAGAATTAAAGACATTTTTTTTAATGATAATGGAACATTTCCTGTTTATAGTAGGCAAATTATCAAAACTTATGCAGACCAAAAATATAAAAAGAGTTTATTATTAGCCTGTCCATATGTTGCTTTAAAATTTATAAAAAAAAATAATTTTAATGTAAACTTTTTTTATTCTACAATCCTGTGGTTCATTTTTATTTTAGCCAATTTTTCTCATGGTCTTTTTTTTGCTATCAAAATATTATTAGTAAATATCATCACAACAAACAAAAAAAACTATAATGAATTTACTTATTGTGAAATGAATTATTCACAAGAAGAAATTTCAAAATTTAATAATCAGTCAAATATTTTCTTTTTAAATAAAATAATTGATTATTTTGCAATAAAAAATTCTAAAATTATATTTGGAAATATTTTTTTTTCAGATTCTGTGAATAAAAAAAATGTTAATCAAATTAAAAGTAATTTAATCTTATCAAGACATACCCATCTCCCTTATTTTGATAATTTATTACAATTAGTTTATTTCTTTGCTTGGCTTATTTTTTCATCTTTTTTTGTTTTTGTTTTATTATTAATTGGAAAGTGGCCGTATTCTTTAATTTTTAAGGATATCATTGAAGATAAAATTCATCGAATAACGTCTTATAAATATATACCTTCCTTGTATATTCGACCTTATATGGGAAGTCTTTCTAAACCTCTTTGGACTTATTACGCAGAAGAAAAAAAAATGAAATCTTATTTTCTTTTTTATTCAACAAATGAAAATGGTATCCCAACTAGTACAGCCATTCCTGTAGATGAAAGTAGTCGCGCTCAATTAAAATGGAAAAATTATTTAGTCTGGGATGAATATCAGGGTAACACTATTTTAAAACATGCTAGTAATAATCCTATTATTCATGTTTTAGGCCCAATGTTGATAAATGTTCAGTCATATGAACAAAAATTATTGTTGCAAGATAAAAAATATATCTCCATTTTTGATATTGCACCTAAGCGAAAAATAATGTCATATTTGCAGGGATATTACTCAACGCTTTATGCTAAGTTTATGAACCAGTTTCTTTTGGACATCAGTGATTTGTCTGAAAAATACAATATTCAAATATTGCATAAACCCAAAAGAGACTTAGATAAATTGTTTACAGCATCTAGTGGAAAAAGTTTCTTTGCAGCGAACAAATCCTATGCTGATATATTAAATAAAATTAATAAAAGAAAGTATTTTAGCTCAATCCCTGCAAACTTTGATTTAAAATATTTAATTAATAATTCTTTGGCCACTATTTCCTATCCTTATACTTCTGTAGCATTAATATCTAAGGAGTTAAAAAAAGAGACAATTTTTTATGATCCCAGTTTAGAATTACTTGAGAATAAAAATTTTTCTCATGATCTTAAATTAATCTCTGGAAAACAAGAGCTAGATGTTTGGTTTTCAAAAATTGTGAATAATAAATAATATCGTGAGAATGGAATAAATTAATAGTGCTTAACTATAGCGATAAATTTTCGTCTACCTGAAATTCTGTTGTTAGCATCAATTCTTTTATATATTAGTTTAAATTTAATTAGCTTGGCCGCTTCTAAAGACAACAAAGTTTCGTAAGCATTGAGATTTGAGTACATCTGATCAGCAAATTTTGGATCAAAACTGCTAAAATTGATATCTTCAGTACTTTTTTGAACATATATATCATCACAGGCCATAACTCCTTTTTTATTCAAAAGACGCAGGGAATTTATGATATCAGATGTCACAATGGGGTTACCATGAGCACCATCAACCCATATTAAATCATATTTTTTTTTTTCAAAAATTAAGTTTAATGAGTTCTTTTCAATAAATTTAATATTAGTTGATTTTTTTAAAATCATATTTCTTTTTTTAATAAATTGATTTCTTTTAATAAGCTCAGACCTATTATAAGATTTTTTAAACTCTTCACTTTCAGTGGGTAGATCTAGTGTTGTTACTTTTGCTTTTGGAAATAAGATTGAAAGTTGAAAAGAATTAGTTCCATCAAATGTTCCTATTTCTAAAATATTTTTGATTTTTTTTGTTAATGACAATGAGGCAAAAAAAACTTGGTGTTCAGAATTCATTCCTGAATGGGTAAAGTGATTATTCTTTATATTATCTAATTTTTTAAGACCTAAGTGTCTATTAATTTTTAAACTTTTAAATATTTTACTTTGTTTGTTTATATAAATAGTTTCATTGTAATTTAATTTATATCTAAAATAATAATAAATATTTCTAATTTTATAAAAAAATTTGATTGGATGACGTATATGACTTATAATTTTAAGTACAAATATTTTCATTTAGTTTTTATCCATGATGAACATCAATATAATTATTTTTATAACAAAATATTAGTGGTCTGAGAAAATAGCAGTTTGAAGTAATTTTGATTTCGTTTAATTCTGTAGTATCTATTATTATGCAGCATTTTCCATTTAATTCATAAATAGTTTTGTTTATTAAAAATTTAATATTTTTTGAAGTTGGGTTTTGAATAAAAATTTCTGATTTAGAAAGATTTTCAAAATATCTTTGTATTTTATAAATTTGGTTCATATACAAAGATAGACCAACAATGTCATGTGTAACATTCATATTTATATTGGGATTTAAAGATTTATACGAAGTAGGACAGTTCCCATGAACATACGACTCTAATTGATCTTTATATGAAAACCCAGTGTAGCAGCTATTTCTTACCGAAGAATTAATTTGTTCAGTAGATTTGTGATAAATATAAAAAATTCCATAATCTTCCAAGCCATTTAAAAATTTTTTATCAATCGTCAAATTGTCTGATAAATTAATATTTAGTTTATCAATTTTTTTTATTAAGTTATTATTCTTGTCATAAAATTGAATTTCAATACTTGTGTTATTCTTATTATAAAATATTTTTAATAAATCGCTATATCTGAAGTTAGTTTTAAAATAATTATCAGTCCGCCAAAGGAAACCATCTGAGATAGAGAAATTTTGCATTAGTTTGTTTGAGTTTAGGGCAACCGGTCTAAATCCAGTTAAATTTCTAAATTTTATAGCTAAATTAGATTTTGCTAACTTTTTTATTAATAATTTCATTAATTTCTTTTTTTATTTTTTCTATTTTCTCAAATTTGTCATATCCCCAAATATATAGGTGAGGTGGGTGGGTATGTTCCATAGATAAATGGTCATTTTTTATACAAACATAAATCGGTATACCTAAATAGCCACCTGTAAAAATATAATTTTGAGATTGAATTAATTCAGATTCAACATTTATCTGGTTTGTTTGATTTGTGAAAGCTTTTACCTTATGCAAGATTTTTTTTTTATTAACATCAACAAAATAAATAAAAAATTCTTTCTTAACAGGTTTAAAATAAATATTTTTGAAAAAAATAATATTCTTATCAGCACTTCTATTTAATAAAGTGCTCACTGGACTCAATACATTTCCAGTTTTTAAAGAAAGATTATAGGGATAATCTGCCTGGTACGAGGAAAAACCTTTATTTTTTATTTCTATTTTCATATTAGATCTGAAGTCTGGCATTATATCTGTGTTATCTGTGTAATTATTAAAGTTTTGAAGTTCCAAAAAAATATTTTCTCTCTTTACCTCTTCTTTTTTTGCTAAAAAAAAGATTTTATGATTATCAAGATCTAAATTTTTTAAAAAATAAAAATTCTCATTATTTTGGCATGTCACTTCTTCAATGAGCCATTTGTTGTTTTTTATTTGTGAGGAAAATAATATATATTTTTTATTAATTTGTTCATTATTTTTAAATTTAGGAATTGTAAGTGAACAATCTAATTTTTCGTTATTTATTGAAAAGAAAAAATTCATTTTTTTAAAAAAACTAATTTATTTAAAGCTTTAAAAATTTTTGCATATCCAAAATTAGTATAATGCACTCCATCATAAGTATCATTCTTGTCAAAAGTTAAAAAATTAATTGTTGAAAGAGTTTTGATTTTCTTATTAAATTTTATCGTAGTTTCTATCATTTTGAAAAAACTATTGGGTCTAGCCCTAGTTGAAAATGCTATTTTTTTTTTTAATGGAGGTGTATTCATTAATATTAACTTTTTACTGGGTAATTGAGAATTTAAATTATCAATAAAACTTTTGCCAAAATTAACATTATATAAATTTATTCTTTTATTTTTTTTATCAGTATATTTTTCTAAATACTCTATTTCCATATTCTTTTTCAAGAAAAGCTTAGCTTGTTTTTGAACATTTAGAGCAAATTTTTTTTTTTTAGGAGTGAAATCATTAAACCCCATATTCGTAATTAAATACTTATATTTAATTTTTTGATTTAATTTTAAAAAATTAATCAATGTAGCCCAAGTTGTCATTTCTAAAGGTCTAGATATAATTAAGTACTTTTTTTTTATAAATTTTTTTTTGAAAAAAATTATTAAATTCTTCTCAGATTCTAGTGAAAAGCCTCTTGAGTCCAAAAAAATTAAGATATGATAGTTATGATTTTTACTGTTAGTTGATACCAAAAAATCTCTATTTTGATTAAATGATTTATCGTAAAAATATATATTTAAGTTCTCAATTTTTAATGAAATTTTTTTCATTTTTTTTTGTAATAATTTTTAGTGGTATGTCTGTTTAACTTTTTATTTCAAAACTGGTAAATTTACAAAATAATTAAGATAAAAATTATTTTTTATAAACTGTTAAATTAAATCTATTATACTAGACAATTTCTGGATAATTAATGTTTTATAAGGCTAATAACGTGGTTTTTTAAAATTTAAATATTCTAAATAAACAATTTTTATATTTACAACTGATTAACATTTATGTATTAACTCTCTGCCTGGTGATTATTGCGAAAGTGTAATACCCGATCCCATTCCGAACTCGGAAGTCAAGACTTTCAGCGCCGATGGTACTTTGTCTTAAGACACGGAAGAGTAGGACATTGCCAGGCATATTTAAAATGAAAAATCTAATAATTGTAACTGGTGGTGCTGGATTTGTTGGATCGAACTTAATTAAATCACTTTTAAAAAAAACAAATAAAAAAATTATTAGTTTAGACAATTATTCCTCGGGAAACAAAAATAATCATTTAAAGAATAATAGAGTTAAGTACTTAAAAGCAGACACAATTGATATTACTAAAATTTTAAAAAAAGAAAAAAAACAAATTCACTCAATTTTCCATTTTGGAGAATTTGCTAGAATTTATCAAAGTTTTAAAAAATTTGATGAATGTTTTAAATCAAATTCTATTGGCTCAAATGCTGTGTTCAAATTTTGTCTAGATAACAATATTAAACTTATTTATTCAGCAACCTCTGCTGTTTTAGGAAATAAAGGGGATGATAAAAATTTATCTCCCTATGCTTTTACTAAATCTAAAAATTTAGAATTGTTAGAAAATTTAAGGAAATGGTTTAATTTTAAATTTGAGGTTATTTATTTTTATAATGTCTACGGACAGGGTCAAATTAAAGATGGTGACATGGCAACTGTTGTTGGAATTTTTGAAGATCAATATAAAAAAAATAAACCTTTACCAATTGTAAAACCTGGAACCCAAACAAGAAAATTTACCCACATTGATGATACCATTAAAACTTGTATTGAGGCTTGGAGAAGAAATAAATGTCTTCATTATAGCATAAGTTATAAAAAATCTTATTCCATCAATGATCTTGCTAAAATGTTTAAAACTAAAATAATTTATTTAAAATCAAGATCAGGTGAACGATATGCCTCTGCATTAACAAAAATATCAAATAATCGTAAAATAATTAACAAATATGGAAAAATAGATTTGAAAGATTATGTAACTTCGTTTATTAAAGGTACAAATTATGAAAATAAAAAGCTCATTAAAATCGATTAAAAATAGAGATCTTAATTCTAAACTAGTTAGAAGAAGAGGTCGTGTTTACGTAATTAATAAAACTAATCCAAAATTTAAAGCAAGACAGAAATAGTTTTTATGGATAACGAAAACCATAAAAATACCTGGAGCAATTTTACAAAGTTTGTGATGTGGGGAACTGTCGCTGTAATAGGAGTTTTAGTTTTAATGGCAATATTCTTGCTATAAGATTAGTTAATGAAAATTGCTTCTGTTTTAGAAAATCAAAAAATTGAAAGAAGAATAGCAATTACTCCTGAAATTGCAAAAAAATATATATCACTTGGTATGGAGGTTTCCTTATGTGAAAATTATGCCAAGCATTTAGGGATTAAAGACGATGAATATAAAGAATTAGGAGTTTTAATTTTAAAAGATGAAAAAGAAATTATAAGTAATGCAGATATTATTGTTCAATTAGGTTTATTGGATAATAATAAATATTCTTCATTAAAAGAAAATCAAACATTCATTGGTGTATTAAATCCATATGATAATAAAGATAAAATAAATGATTTAGTTAAAAAAAATATTAACATTTTTTCACTTGAACTACTTCCAAGAATATCAAGAGCTCAATCAATGGATATATTGTCATCACAAGCAAACCTTGCAGGCTATAAAGCAGTAGTAGAGTCGTTTGCTAATTTTGAAAAAGCAATTCCAATGATGATGACTGCAGCAGGCACAATTCCAGCTGCAAAAATATTAGTGGTTGGAGCGGGGGTTGCAGGGTTACAGGCAATTGCAACTGCAAAACGAATGGGAGCAATCGTGTTTGCAACAGATGTTAGAATGGCTTCAAAAGAACAGGTTGAAAGCTTAGGGGGAAAATTTTTAACAGTTGAAGGTGCAGAAAATCTTGAGACTGCAGGAGGTTATGCAAAAGAATCATCAGATGGTTTTAAAAAGAAACAAGAAGAATTATTGTCAGAAACATTAAAAAAAATAGATATAGTAATTTGTACAGCTTTAATCCCAGGCAAAAAAGCGCCACTAATTATTAAAAGCTCCATGATTGATAATATGCAATCAGGGTCTGTTATTTATGATTTAGCTGCTATTCAAGGTGGAAATGCTGAGTTTACTGAGGTTGATAAAATTGTAGTTAAAAATGGAGTAAAAATTATGGGTGAAACAAATATTTTAAATAAACTTCCTGTTTCAGCTTCAAATCTATATTCAAAAAATGTGTTTAATTTTGTGTCAAATTTATATGATAAAGAAAATAATAAGATTAATATTAATTTAGAAGATGAGATAATTGAAAAAACTTTAATAAAATAGAATTATGGAAATAGACCCTTTTATATTTAGATTAAGCATATTTATTTTGTCAATTTTTATTGGATATTATGTTGTATGGAGCGTAACTCCATCTTTACACACACCATTAATGTCAGTGACTAACGCAATATCATCGGTAATTATTGTTGGTGCTATAATTGCAGGGTTGGCCGGAAGCGCAGACAATGTTTTCACAATCTCGAACATTCTTGGTTTTTTAGCAATATCTCTTGCAGCTATTAACATATTTGGAGGATTTTTGGTCACTCAAAGAATGCTTCAAATGTACAAAAAAAATAAGAAAGATAAGTAATTATGTCAGCAAATTTATCAGCAATATTTTATTTAGTTTCAGGAGTTCTATTTATCTTAGCATTAAGAGGTCTTTCATCACCAGAAACTTCAAGACAGGGTAATTTTTTTGGAATTTTAGGAATGGTAATAGCCATAACTGTCACTTTTTTATCAGTAGGAAGTTTTTCTAGTGGACTAATTTATGTATTAATTTTTTTACTAGTAGGTGGGCTTATAGGGGCGTTTATAGCTTATAAGATACCAATGACTGCTATGCCAGAGTTGGTAGCAGGTTTTCACAGCTTAGTCGGTTTGTCAGCAGTTTTTGTTGCAATCTCAGCTTTCTTAAGCCCGGAGGCATTTAACTTAGGATCGGTAGGTGCTATTAAACTTGCAAGCTTAATTGAAATGTCAATTGGTGCTGCAGTTGGTGCGATAACATTCTCAGGCTCAATAATTGCCTTTTTAAAACTTCAAGGAATAATGTCAGGGTCACCAATTACTTTTAAGGGGCAGCATTTTTTTAACGCTTTATTGCTAATCTCAATTATAGTTTTAACCTATTTACTTTGCTTGTCCCAATCATCTAACTTTTTTTGGGTTTTAATAGCAGTTTCATTTTTAATAGGGTTTTTATTAATCATCCCAATTGGTGGAGCAGATATGCCTGTGGTGATTTCAATGTTAAATTCATACTCTGGTTGGGCTGCAGCTGGAATTGGTTTTACTTTAGAAAATACTGCATTAATTATAACAGGTGCTCTTGTTGGATCTTCTGGTGCAATCTTATCTTATATAATGTGCAAAGGTATGAACCGTTCATTTTTTAATGTAATTTTAGGAGGCTTTGGTGCAACAGAACAGTCTGCATCAACTGGAAATAAAGAACAAAGGCCTGTTAAGAGTGGTAATGCGGAAGATGCAGCCTTCTTAATGAAAAATGCATCATCTGTTATAATTGTTCCAGGTTATGGTATGGCGGTAGCTCAAGCACAACATGCACTAAGAGAGATGGTAGATACGTTAAAGAAAAATGATATTAAAGTTACTTATGCAATTCATCCTGTTGCAGGAAG
>ENA-OSJC01000227-OSJC01000227.1-marine-metagenome-genome-assembly--contig:-NODE-227-length-57114-cov-5.427898_pt1 | contig 57114 bp, 83 predicted proteins | sample MGYA00237885_ERZ534234 | MGnify/ENA primary metagenome ERZ534234 (study PRJEB26413, sample SAMN06343907) | marine metagenome | isolation source: coastal waters | place: Atlantic Ocean: West Antarctic... | reverse complement strand
CTTCACTGTACAATACTGTCTGCTGGGTAATCCCGTCTAAGTATCATACTCCACTTCTTCGTTCTTACGCACCCCCGAGGATACGGACTACTGTCATCGTGCAATGGTTTTGCGACTGCGACCTCGCTTCATCTTCATATGCATTACAATCTGCATACTATTCGGGGGCTGCCCGACCGGTACCGTATCAGCTACTTATACACCGTTCTGCATTGGTGCTTCTCATCGTAGCGGATAATAACTCGTTCTTGTTTGCGTTGGTTAGCTGTAGAGCCACCAATTATGGCACCTAATACTGTCATAGCATCATTACCACTACCTTTACCAAATGTGTTTCCTATTACACCGCCGATGACTGCACCGCTAAGTACTTCACCACCAGAAGCGGGTCGATCTACGACTCCATAAACAGGGACTTTTACCATACCACATTCTTCAACGGGATACAACACTCGTGCTGGACCGTTGGTGATGCTTGACATACCTGTAGTTTGACAGCCAGCTACTGCTAACCCAACTACTGCTAATAAAACTGCTTTCATAATACATTCCTTCATAGTTCTAATGTATATATTATCGCACAAAACGTTACGGATGTCAAGTACTTTCTTAGGTTATTTACAAATAATCATTATCCTCTGCCTCTTCTGGCAGAATCGTTACTCTTGTGTCCCACATCGTTCTTTCAATCGTATCGATCCTAGAACTGAGTTCAGCGTACATAAGCCCTAGTTCGTCATTCGATATAGTCTGCTTTGGTGCATTTCCAATGGGCTTAAAGTTCACTCGCTTCTTATAACCTGTAGTCATTATACAACCTCTAAAACATTTGGAGCCCAAGATAGGATTTGAACCTACGACATCCTGATTACAAATCAGGCGCTCTACCAACTGAGCTACATGGGCGTTAAACTTGGTGTCCCCTGCAAGATTCGAACTTGCGACCTACTGCTTAGAAGGCAGTTGTTCTATCCAGCTGAACTAAGGGGACCAAAACTTTAGTTCAGCTTATCTGACCAATACTCGTGGATCAGAACTTTGTGGCTTATCATAAACCAACGGTGTCCAGCATAAGCTTTAACATCATTAGTAACCATATCAACTAGAAGAGGCTTCTCTTCTTTAGTTACAATTTCCATTTCTTTCTTTCCTCTACTGCATATTGTGCGGCTTGGACATAATCTTTGTCCTCTTCAGACATTATGCTCCAATACTTACTTAGTGTATCGAAAAGATCAGTTACAGCAGAAGCGTTGTCCGTTAAGTGGACGTTACGCTCCATTCTTTCCTGTAAGAGATCCATTCGGTCTTTGACTTTAACACGAGGCGGAAAACGTTCACTCATAGATACAAAGGTCCTGTCCATTGAATTTTGTAACCACCATCAAGGATATTTCCACGTGGCTTGTTACGAGCAGGAGCATTGTAGCTTGCGGCTTTCAATAGATCGCCTTTCTTGAACAACTTGTCGTTGTCACCTTTAACGATGAAACCCCATACACTGCCCCTGTTAAGGATCTTAATGTAGGCACGTCCTTCACTGAAGCTTATGCTCTCGTTGAATTCTTTAATCATACTGACATTGACATCAGACAACTCTTTGGTACCCATTCGGGTAGTCCAGTTGTAATAGTCTGTTTTGATGTTTTCAATTAGTTCTAGGATTTGGTCATTCATAATATAAGTTCTCTCTGTTATTTCATTCTATACAAGTATTATAGCTGGTATTGAAAGCAATGTCAACCTTTATTTTGAACTATTTAAACTGTTTGCTATTGAAGATTTCAACTGCTGATTCGAACAACTCAAAGGCGGCTTGGTCAGTAACAAAGCCCGCTTCTGAAGCGAAGTCCATAGACGAAGAGGCAAACACTTCATCAGCAATTCCTCCACAAGCGTGAAGCAATATGCCTAATTGTTTGGCATCTGAACTTGAAGCGATGATGTCTCCATCATCCCAAAGTTGAATTTTACCGTCTGAGGCGCTTAAATAGTCGATCATAGTTTTATCTCTCTCTTGATTACTCTTATACTATAGACCAATTGGATGGTATTGTCAACCTTTATTTTGAACTATTTTCATCTTTTTTACAGAGCATATCAGATGCTTTTGTTACCCATATGAAAGGCAATAGACTGTGTACGATAAGTACTCCAGCTATCGCCCAGGCATGCACCAGGTGTTCCAGGTAAGACATCTGGATCTCTCTCAGATGTTTCATTGGTTATCCCCAAACTTCTGAACTGCTTCGTCAAAGATGTGCTGTGTTCCCATCGCTTCAAGCAACTCTACAGTCTCTTGTTGAAACAGTTCCCAGAACTTAGGGTCATGCTCTTGAATGCTGAGGCTGTTGTGGAACATATCAAAGGTCTTGATGACCCTAATCATCCAAGGAGCTTGGCTCAATCTAGTCTCACACAACTTCTTTCTCTTGGCTCTGTTACCAACGAAGCTAGGAGTCTTAGTCAAGTACCAAACACCTTCAGCGATCTCTGCACCGAACCTCTCAAGTATATTCTCTTCAGTGGCAGGGGTGTCTTCGACGGTGTCATGCAAAAGAGCGATAGCTATGGCAGCCATAACATGCTCTTCAAGTTCTTCTTGCTCATCGAGGTACTCTTCAACAAGATCAGCGACAGCAACTGGATGAGTTATATAAGCTTCACCAGTATACTTCCTTACTTGTCCTTCGTGCATTTCAGTAGCGAATTGTAGTGCGTGAATCATTAATCTCTCTCTCTTTGTTTACTTGACTATTATAGCATATTAAACAGGTTTGTCAACCTTTATTTGCATCTTTTGCTACTTTAATTGCATATGCTTTAATTATTTCATCCAATCGTAGTATCTCTGCTTCTAGTTCAGCTATGTATTTCTCGACAACTTCACGGTCCATTATAGACTGACAACAGATAGATAGGTTTTGTTTCGCTTCGATCTCCAGAGACTTAACTCTTCTCATACTGAATTCTCGTTTTTACGCTTTCTAGCCTGAAAGATAGACCTAATGTGCCACTTGTTCTTAACGAAGAACTGTTCAGATGTGTACGTTACAGGTGTCCCTGTCCATTGAAAAACTTCATCTCTATGCTCTTCCCATAGTTCACGACAGAATAATCGAAAAGGTGATACATCGGGTAATGGTAATTGGTCCATAGATACTGCTCCTAAGCATTAGTTTATAAGTATACTATACAGCAATATATACACAGTGTCAAGTACTTTTTTATAAATAATAGCAAGCCATCAAGGAGAACAGTATGTCAATAACGTCATTATCACTTGCAGGAAGATCGTTGCTATTTGCTCAACTATCATCTATAGCATATTTACCACAATCAAAAGCAACTAAAGAGGCACGTGCTTTAGGATTCACTACAACAGAATTCTACAACAAGTCAGGCGCACAAGCATACAGATTTCAAAGTAAGGACGATCTAGTCATCGCATGTAGAGGAACACAACCTACAGAATTTGGCGATATCAAGGCCGACCTAAAAGCTTATCCAGTTCTAGCAGAAACTATTTCAAGAGTCCACAGAGGATTCAAAACTGAAGTGGATGATCTATGGCCTATGATCTTAGAAGATATAGGCAGAAAGCAAAATAACAAGAAGAGACTTTGGTTCTGTGGTCACTCTCTCGGTGCCGCAATGGCAACAATCATGGCTAGTAGATGTAAGCATGACAGTCAATTAGGCAACCCAGCAATGCTATTCACTTATGGGTCACCTAAAGTTGGTTGGGGCAAATATTGCAAATCATTACAAATCGTACATCACAGATGGAAAAACAACAACGATATAGTCACTACTGTTCCTTTAGCTATAATGGGATATAAGCATCATGGTAGGGAACACTATATCAATGCTTATGGTCAAATTAGAAATCCTACTGGATGGCAGAGATACAAAGATAAAATTCGTGGTATGTGGATGGGATTAAAAGAAGGTAAAGTTGATAACTTCTCAGACCATAGCATAGACGAATACATCAAACACATTAGAAACAATGCCGCTGATATTAAGTAGCGGCTATTATTAGATTTCGTATAGGGTGTATGAGCAGGTAAGTTCCTCGCCGGGCTTTATGTCACGCAAAGCACAGATGAACATTCGACTATCTCTCTGCACCTTGACGATGCAAGGATCATCAGAGTGGTTATAAAAACCACCCAATGGTGTCCTGCATAACGTCATGCCATAATAGAAGTGAGACATCCCTATCTCAGTTCCTTCCTTGATCTCTTCAACTGCCCATAGTCCTAGACCATGTATCTCAGACTCTCTTATAGTTACGCTTGATGGTAATGGTAAGTATGTCTCTTTCGGTACAGCGTAATAAGTTTCATGTGTCATCTTTTCGAACCTTTCATTTACTTCAACCTATTGCGGTAGTAACTCGTACACTCATACATACTATCTGCAATGTTGCTTTTAACTTCTTGTTCACATTTTTCTGTTAGTTGTTTGTTACTGGATGAACCGATGACTAAAGCGATTAATATAAATGCCCACATGATACTTCTCCTAATTTTGACAGATGTTATTATCTATCGTTACAGTTTTATTTGTTTAGTTTTCTTTCAAACCCTTCACGTGGTTTCTATGTATTTTGCAGTTGATAATTCCGTTAAAGTATTCGTCGGATAAAAGGACTTCCCTGTCAAACTGCTCCTTTGCCTCTAAATAACCCATCTCTCCACGACTGTTACACAAGTGAATAATCTCTCGTTTAAATGCCGTAGGTCCTTGTTCTTCTACAAGTAACTTGACCTCTTCGCTTGACCCATAGTAAGTCATCCAATCAGATTCTCTTGTTACCTTGCGCTTTCTGGTTTTTCCCTTGAGTGGTGGCAAAGTACGCTTCGACTGGAATAATTTCTTGCCTACGTACTTCTTACCATTATGCAATTGCGTTATGACATACACAAATCCAACGTACTTATCAATCATCTCACTAGTGAACTCTACTTCATTTAAAGTCCACATATCAATCCCAAGAATCTATTTCTTCGTCCCAATCGCCTATTTCACCTTCATCAATATCGACCTCTGATCCACATATAGGACAATACATGATTGGATCTTCCATATTAATCGTTTCTACTGTACACTCACTATCACAATATTTACAAACTATATCTTGTCTCTTCATTTAACTGCTCCACCTTTATTCCACAGGTAACTAGGAATTGTACTCCATCATCATCTCTGTACTTCTCTTTATAAAACACGTTGTCTATTCCTGCACCGTAAATAAGTTTGGCACATTCAACACAAGGTGCGTGAGTAATATATATGTCTGCCCCCAAACCGCTTTCTGTAGAGCGGGCTAATTTAGAGATAGCATTTGCTTCTGCGTGAATCACTTCTACCTTAGTCGTTAGTATCACTTGCTCTAAGGCATCATCAGCAGGTTCCCACGTCATCCAGTCTGGTTTATCTCGGGTCTCGCATGAGTTATCCCAACCAGATGGAGTACCGTTATAACCTATACTAATTATACGATTCTCTTTAACGACAATTGCGCCTACTTTCAGTCGTATAGCATGAGAAAGAGACCCAAAGGTCTCCGCTGTTTTCATGTAGGCTTCTTGCCATTTATCCATATATGGACCACAACTGCTGGTATCCACCGATAGACTTATTGTCTACCTTTATTTGTGGAAAGGACTTTGCATCTGGAAACATTTCTAGCATTTCCTCACGTGTAAATTCCCTATTCAGCTGGTAGTAGTTGTACTCAAGCATCTTTGACTCACACAGCTTTTTAGCCATGTCGCAATATCCGCATTGTTCCTTACCATAAATCTCTATCATAAAGAGAAGCCTTTAAAAGTATCAGTGCTAACATCTTGTTTAGTACCACCACTTACGTAGCTAGTGATCTCAGTTTCTTGCGGTGCAACTTGAACTTCTGCTCCACTGATCCACTTCTCAGTCCATGGCAATGGGTTACTTGTCTTAGCATATGGACACTTAAGACCAACGTTCATCATTCTACGTTGACAGATAAACTCGATATAGTTAGCCAGTAACTCAGTGTTGAGACCAATCATTGAACCATCTTTGAACAGATACTCTGCCCATGCTTTCTCTTGATCTACTGCGTCAATAAACATCTGGATACATTCATCCTCAGTCTCTTCTGCGATCTTGATAAAGTCTGGATCATCTTGCTTAAGGACTTTCAGTAACATCTGCGTAGACGCTAAGTGTAAGTTCTCATCTCGTGCAATCAGTTTGATAATCTTAGCATTGCCTTCCATCTTCTTCAGTTCAGCGAATGCCCACGAACAAGCGAATGATACATAGAAACGAACACCTTCGAGGATATTAACGCTCATCAATGTAAGCCATAATAGCTTCTTCAATTCATACAGATCAACAACAACTTCTTCACCATTTACTGTATGTGTGCCTACACCTAATAGATTGTACCAACTGCTCTGTGTGATTAGACCATCGTAATACTTAGAGATGTCGCCTGCACAGTCCATAATCTCTTGAACGTCCATCATCTCATCAAAGATTTTACTAGGATTACTATACACGTTACGAATAATATGTGTGTAAGAACGTGAGTGGATAGTTTCGCTGAACGTCCAAGTTTGAATCCAGTTCTCAATCTCTGGTAAAGATACGATAGGAGAGAATGCCTCAACTGGCGCTCTACCTTGAACACTATCAAGTAATATCTGTCGCTTTAGATTACTCGTAAAGATGTGTTGCTCATGTTCGGTAAGTCCTCTAAAGTCCTTACTGTCTTGTGTAACATCTACTTCTTCTGGTCGCCAGAAAAAGCCTAACTGCTTCTCAGTCAGTTTGTCAAACGTTTTATACTTTAACGTATCGTACCGCTGGATTGTAGGTCCACCAGTCGGATCGAAAAACGCTAAAACTTTAGTGTGGTCTGCCTTGTTAGCAGTATCGAAAACACTCATCTATATCCCTCTAAAATATGTTCTATCTCGTTAATATAACATGCCCCGAAGGACATGTCAAGTACTATATCTTGCATGACTCACAATCTTCGTCATCGATGTCCGACTGCTCTAGTTCTGGCAATTCGCCCATCATCTTACTGACATCAAGTTCACCTTGACCATCATTGGTATTGAAATAGTACAACTGCTTACCGCCGTACTTGTAGAACATCAACATGTGTTGTAGCATAGTACTCATAGGTATCTTCTCATCTTCAAAGAAAATGGGATTATAACTAGTGTTGATACTAATGCCCTGATCGATATATTTTTGTAATACTGCCATGATTTTCAAGTATCCCTCTGGTGACTCTTGTTCCCATAGAAGATCATACTTGTTCTTTAAACGCTTGTACTCTGGTACAACTTGCTTCAATACACCATGCTTAGATTGCTTTACTGATATAAGCGAACGAGGTGGCTCAATACCATTTGTGGCGTTAGCAATCTGTGCTGAAGTCTCAGCTGGCATAAGAGCCATCAATGTACTGTTACGTATGCCTGTATCCTTTAACTGTTCACGTAATGTTACCCAGTCCATACGTTCAACATGTGGAATCAACTCATCAAGGTCTTTCTTATAAGTCTGATTAGGCGTAATGCCATGTCCATATTTAGTCTCCATGTTACCTGAAGGTGCACCAAATTCAGTTGCTAGATCAGCACTTGCTTTGATTAGGTAATATGACCATGCTTCTGCCCACTCATCAACTAACTGTAATCCTTCACTACCGATGTTCTGATATGTTAGATCATGTTTAGCAAGCCAATAGGCAAAGTTAATAATACCAACACCAAGAGGTCTACGCTTTTCTGTACTCAGTTGAGCGGCAAGAATAGGATAGTTCTGATAGCTTAACAGTGCATCAAGTCCACGTACTGCTAAACGACATACACGTTCGAAGTCTGCGGGTGATTTGATATTGCCCCAATTGATAGCACTCAATGTACACAATGAGATTTCACCTTCTGGATCATCTAATGATTTAAGAGGCTTAGTGGGTAGATCAATCTCTGCACATAAGTTCGACTGGCGAATAGGTGCTAGTCTAGCAATAAAGCTACCATGATCGTTAGCATTGTCTACGTTCTGTAGATAGATACGACCAGTGTTTTTACGCTCTTCCATGAATGAACTGAATAGATCACTTGCTTTGACAACCTTCTTACGTAGTCGTGTGTTGCGTTCTGCACGTTCATATAGTTCACGGAACTTATCTTGATCCACAAAGAATGCATCGAATAGTCCTGGCACATCACTAGGTGAGAACAATGTGATATCACCACCACTGATCAAACGCTCATACATTAGTTTATTGAACTGTACACCGTAATCCATGTGACGGACACGATTTTCTTCTGTACCCTTATTGTTCTTCAATACTAGCATATCTTCAACTTCAAGATGCCAGATCGGGTAATAGATAGTAGCGGCACCACCACGGACACCACCTTGTGAACATGACTTAACAGCAGATTGAAAATGCTTATAGAATGGAATGATGCCTGTGTGAAAAGCATCACCCTTACGAATGGGAGAACCAATCGCACGAATGTTACCACCACCGATACCGATACCAGCTTTCTGACTCACATATTTTACCACAGATGCCGCAGTAGCGTTGATGCTATCAAGGCTATCATCAGTTTCAATAAGAACACAACTACTAAACTGTCTCTGCGGTGTTCTTACACCTGCCATAACGGGAGTGGGTAGACTAATATCATGCAAACTAATAGCATCATAATACTCTTTGATCCAACTCATTCGTGTATAGACTGGGTAATCTTGAAACAAAGAACATGCTATAAGAATATAACACATCTGAGGAGTTTCGAAGATATCTCCACTTACTCTGTTTTGTACTAGATATTTACCACGTAATTGTTCCATAGCCACATAAGTAAGATTTTCATCTCTCTCATGCTTAACGAAGGTATCAATCTTTGCCCACTCTTCAAGGTTGTATTTTGTAATCAACTCTTCATCATAGAATCCATTAGTTGTATTACGCTCAACTAACTCAATAACTGGACATGGTGTGTATCTACCATATACTTCTTTACGTAGTGAATAGTTTATAAGCCTTCCACCAACGTACTGGTAGTTAGGAGTCTCTTCGCTAATAAGATCCGCGGCTGCCTTAATAAGAGTTTCCTGTATTTCTTTTGAAGTCATTCCATTATAGAATTGTATTTGACTCTTAATCTCCACTTCACTAGGGCTAACACCAGTGATGCCTTCACATGCGTGAAATACAACCTTGTGTAACTTTTCAATATCGAGTGTTTCTTTAGTGCCGTTTCGCTTATTAACTTGTATCATTTGATCTTCCTGTTTCATATATAAACAGGACGGACCATCATGCCTGACAGTCAGTCCTGCAAATCCTAATTATTGATATATTGTTTAATCATTGGAAAAATGCGTGACACTGCCATGCCAATTTCTCTTGCAAGTTCCATGTGTTCTTTTTGGGTACCGTGTCCAGATCGCAATTCTACATAGTGAATCCATGATCTAATAGTGCCATTAGCGTACAAACGAGATATTGTATTACCCTCAGGTAAGACTGATCTTGCTTGCTCTTTTGCGATGCCATTATCTATAGCCCACTTGTAAGCGAGTTTAGATTCATGAATGATCATCTGCTGTTTCATTATCCACATCTTCGAAATCTCATCATCATCGCATTCAATCGAGTTCTGTCTGTTTACTGGATCTTGTAGTCTAGCTTCACGAATGACAAACGAGTTATCCATAGCTTCTGGATCAGCGTATCGCTGAGAAAACTCCTGAAACGAGAAAGACCTGTGACGTAGAAACTGTCGAGCAATATCACGTGTAGTCTCTACTTCAATAGTGGCAGATGCCATCTCGAATGGACTCCAATGTTTATGTTTTACCAAATACTTCAGTAGCTTCTCGCTAGTTGCTAAGTTCATCTGTCCTTGCGGATTAGATACCTTAGCACAGTACGCAATAAGGTCCTCTATGTTCTTTAACCCATCTTCTATTTCACCGACAGCGTAGGGTACAGGCTGTGTATGACCAATCAATTTTGCTTTCATCTTCTAGTGTTTCCTTATAATCTAGATTTAATAAATTTTCCCATGAGAAGTTTTATAGCTACAGTGCTAGGTAAAAACATCCATCTTGAGAATACGTATTTTTTGTTTTCCATTTCTCTTTTACTAACAAACTTCTTTTGAATGTTGTCAGCATACTGATCGCCATCATATCTCAACACAGCATGACCACGATCTGGTGTGTCAATATAACAATAGCATATCTTTGCCTTACGTGATATGAGGTTCCACCAGAACTTCACATAACTCTCTCCTGAGATGTGCCAAAGTAGAGTAAGTGCGAAGTCTTCACAGTCACCTTCTAACTTACCTTTAGCTGTCTCTTCTCTCATTATGAACCAAGCATCTCTTGACGCATATTGCTCAGTATCATATCTATACTTAAATTTCTTTCCGAGGCTCTTTACTAATTCTTCTTTATTCATTAACATTTTCTCCAGTAGCTGAGTTGTAGTTTACCATCCAATCCGTGGAACGTGTTGTTGTCTATGATCAACTCTAAATCAGCTTGATTCATATTAGATAATATCATATCATTGATGTCATTGTCAAGTAGTTTCTCTGGCCAAATGCAAACTTTATATCCTTTATCAATACACTTCTCCATACGAGCAACGATCTCTTTGTTTCGAGGCTCATTGTCAAATATGAATACAGCGTTCTCAGTGTTATTTAGTCCACTTGCATTACCGTCTGCACCTGCCATAGCAACAGCATTGTTCAAGAAGAGACTGTCTATAGGTCCTTCAACTACATAATACTTCTTCGTAAAGTCAACATCATTCAGACCAAACATCTTTGGCATAGAATCATCAATCATTATAGTTATATAGCGTAATGGCTCACTACCCAGTGAACGAGCATTAAATCCGAATACATTACCACCTTTGTCTATAAAGGGCATAATAAGTCTAGGTCTATCTTTAACCATAACAGGAAGTTTACCTGGAATGATAGAGTTTACCCACTCATTAAACTTAGGAGCATAGTATAATTTATACTGAACCGAAGCTGGGATTAGCCGTCTCTGCAAATAAATCTTGACCGAGTGGTCATGATGTAACTGAGACACTTTCTTAATTTTCAGCAGAGGTGAGCCCTTCTTACGAAAGTTTGGAGCTTTCATCTGCAACTTATCTAACGGCTTAATGGGAGCAGGTTTGGTACTGTATAGTTCCCGCTTCTTCTCTCTGTCCATCGCTGTATCTATTATATATTCATTGTATAAATTGTGGTCATAGAATTTCAAAAAGTTACGCAAGCTATGAGATGCGTTACAGTTATGGCAATAGTAAATGGCCGAATTCTCTTTCTCTAGAATCCAGCCTCTAGCTTTAGTCTTGTTCTTTTGGGAATCACCGCAGATTGGACATCTGAAGTTCGCTCTATAAGGAGCACTAGCCTTTACTGAGAATCTATCAAGTCTTGTAGATAAGATACCAGTAAACTTTAAGTCTGTAACATTCATAACAACTCCGATGTAGTAATTCAACTGTTAAGTCTATTATACACGGATGGAGCTGGATGTCAAGTCTTATTTTGTCAAAAACTCCATTAATATCTCAGACTCGAAACCGATCATAACACCGATAGCCCAAGCACCGCCAACTACAGCCCATTTCCAGAGTTCTAGTGATGCGACTCTCTCAGACAGCTTATCGAGTACGACATAGCTACGACTATCGTGATCTTTGAGGAATAACATTAGTTCGTCATGTTGATCGTCCATCAACTGCTTCCACTCAACTTCCTTAGAGGTTATACGAGAGTGTAGTAAATCAACAGCCTTTTCTTCTACTCGGGTACGTTCAATAATTTCTGAGGCAGTCGCTACGTGTTTAGCTTCATGCACAGCAAGGATTGAAGCAATGCCATTTGAGGAATCAGCGATTTTATCTATAGCTAAATCCAACCTTGTCATCAGACCTTGAATGTTGGTTACGTCCTTCTTGAGTATTTCCACGTCCGTACGGACTAGGTTTAAATCGTCTTGTGCCATTCTAGTACTTAACCTTTAGGTGTGGTTGGAATAGTGTCTTTGAATCTCTTCAATACGCTACTCTTTTTTTTCTTCTGGAACTTCGGCAACCTGCCAGGTTCTCCGTCTGATCCAACTCCAATGCCTGCAATGTTACCGCTGCCTGCGCTGTTTGCTGGTGCATCTTCGTCCCACATAGCTTCGAATAATGCATCCATATCTGGGTTGACCATCTGTGGGTCTTTAGAACTTACTTGTTCCATGTAAAGGTTTAGTTTAACCTCAAGTTGCTCTTCCGTGAGAATTTCTCCTTGATCTACTATCTCATCATGTTCTTTGATAAGATATAAGGCAGCCGCATATGAGCCGATTCTGGATTTACCACCAGGTACCTTCTCTAGCAATCTCTTGAGTTTCATAATCATTATATCAAAGATGCCGAATGCATCCTTCTGCTCTCTTGTAGTAAACTTTGTACGTTTGATTAGTTGCTTGCCACTTTCGTCAATGATACCAAGCTTGTATGCCTTCCATTCCACGAACGGAGTACTTAAACGCTTAATAAACTGAAAGACTAAAAATAGGTCAACTATCATAATGCTCTTAACTCTTTTATAATATGATTGTCCAGAGGTATCTCTGAACTGATTATTTTGTTAGTTCCGTATTCTATAAGGTCAGGCATATAACCCAACATAATAACAAAAGGCTTGAGTGATCTATGATAGTCTTCTAGTTTGAAGAATAACATTGGTGTAGCTTCTTTGCCGAAACAATTAAAAATTACCGTCAAATGGTTGATAATCAATCTTACCTTAAGATCGTCATCTTCCTCATACCTTTTAAACAATCTCTTCAAATGTTGAAATCGTTTTAGATCGTCATAGAATTCGTCAGCACTTGCCGCCATTCGTATATCATAATACTTAGCCGCATAGAGCAAAAAGCTATCTTCCTCAAGTTTCATATTTTATTCACCTTTAGTTTAATACAATGAAGAGCAAGTCTCTGCTCTCAAATATATTTATAACTAAAATATTAACGTTGATTGGAGAGATTAAACCCCAATCAACGTCATATTTTCAGTCAGTCTATTATTAAGACTGTGTTGCTGTTACGCCGCTAGAAGCTAGATCGACTGCCGCTGTAGCACTTACTACACAACGATACACTTTACCAGCTAAGTTATTAGTGGTTCCAGTGATAGTCATAGTAGCAGTTGTTACGTTGGTGTAAATACCACTTGCAGAGATGTTCGAGCCATCTTCTTGCCACTGATACGCTAGTCCTGTGTTACCAGGTAGTGCTGTAGCAACTACAGCTAGAACGATGTTAGCATCGCCAGCTAAGTTAACTGTTGCTGAAGCTTGCGTAGGCTGAGTTGTAATTTTGACTGTTCTATCATACAACAATGCATCATCTGTACCGTCAACACCGACATCGCCAGCAGTTGCGGCTGATACCTTCATTGGTACAATTGATTCAACAACGTCACGTACTACTGAGTCTGAAGCTGTAAGCGTGTGTGATCCTACACCTACGACAGATAAGTTCTTAAGACCTGTTGCTCCACCAGTAATAGCTCGTGCGCTTGTATCGTATAGCTTAATCATGCCAGCACCAACGTTATGTACAAACACTGCGGCGTTGTCTGTTAAACCAGTTACGATTGTTTGACCGCCTCTAGAGTAAACCACTGATGTGCCGTTAATTAGTACTTGTTGATTACCAACGAAAACAACGTTATCGGTTAGAGATACAGCAGTAGAATCAAAAGATAATACTGTTGCTGGTACTGTCTTAGTAGAGTACCTGTTCCAACCAGGAGTTTTCATTCCCTTAACTGTGTTAGCCGCTTGAGTTGCTTCCGTTGTATCAACGAAGTACAAATCATCTGGCACTTTAACAAAGTTATGTCCTGCACCTACACCGACACCACTAATACTTTTCAGTCCGTTTGATGCATGGCCAGTTACCGCATGTGCTTTAGTTGTGTATAACTTAATAGTGTCGCCATCGACTCGGTTAACGAATACGGTAGCCGCATCTGTCAAGCCACCGATAACGGTTCCACCTGCATCGTTATATACAACTGCATCACCTGTTAAGTAACCGTGTGCTGTTAGTTTAATTGTATTTGATGCGGCAATTACCACTGCGGTGCTTGTTGCATCAAAAATTGTCGTTTTTGTATATACATTCGGCGTTGCTGCCAAAGTATCTACTGTTCCCCATAATGCCATTTTCTTTCTCCTTATTAAATGGATATTTTACTTAGTAGTATTTATAAAAATTTACTGTACGTAACAGTTCAGTTCGTATTTTGCGCCCATGTTATAGACTTGTATCTGTAAGAGTTGCTTAACAGCCTTACCATTCTTTAACAATTTAATAGAATAGCTATTAGTCTTGTCTTTGCCTGGCTTTCTAGGTCCTGTTGCTACTTTATTAGACCAATCATCTTCATCTACATCAAAACCTTTCTTCTTAGCAACTGCAATAGCTTCTTGCACTGCCGCTGAAAATGTGTTGTGATATAGCTTATAACTAGGTGCTTCGTCTAAATCAATAGACTCGTTCATTTTTTCATCGTGTGCGTGTGTCTGACAATTACATGCTGGATCTGGGTTTGCAATTTCGCAACCACAATCTTCACATATGCCAGGCTTTACTGCTTCACTCAAAGGATCTTTGAATTTGCCTTTTGCAAGACGACCCATGATACGCATTCCACCGTCATATACAACATAGTCGCCATTACTAGCAACTGATGATGTGTATCCAACTCCAGGATTCTTACCACCTAGAGCAAGCTTAGTCAATGCTTTGACTGCTTTTTGTTGCTTAACAGATGCCTTCTTTGCTGTTAGGTACTCTTCTTTCATGAGATGTGAATCAATCCCAGCAGTAGACTTTAATTTCCACTGTTTAGCACCCTTCATTGCGGCATCGTATGACGTAGTAGCTTTCACAACCAATTTACCTTTCTTAGCATGAACTACAGTATACGTTAATTCCTTTGCTTCGTCAAGTGATTCGTTCTGTCTTTTAAGAACAGCTTTAACTTGTGGTTGATCAGACAAACCCTTCTTGATCTTCTCAATAGCGTTAATAGCACCTGTCATGTTACCACCAGCATATCTCTTATCTGATGCAACACCAATTGCCATCTTAACTTCTCTAGGAGAGAACCCTTCTTCTAGATCGACTTCTTCATCCATTAAAGATTGAATATCTTTAACATCGAAGCCCATCTTCTTAGCAATCCACTCAGCAGTCTTACCTTTGCTGATATAGCCATGAAGTTCTTTCATCCTGCCTTCGTCTAATTCTACTTCTTCAGTAAAATGTACTGGGACAGAGATAGTGCCTCTCTTAGGATCAAATACTAGAAGACTTTCTTTGCCCTTTGCAGTGCCTTTAAAGTCATTGTGCGTCTTACGGAAGTTTGCTTTGCTAATATGAGCAACACCTTTGACCATCTTATGCTTCATGGCTTCTACCATGATCATCTCGTGATCAAGACTATTCTCTTCTTTTAGCTGTGCCTTAAGTTTTTCGATTTTCTTCTGGATAGCAACTTTCTTCATTTTAACTGAAGATGTGTTACCAAAGAAGGTCTTCATGTACTTCTCAGCTTGATCGATCTGCTTCTGGATTTTTACTTTATCTACGTTAGCAGACAACGTGTCCTGATAGCCATACTCATCAAGATTAGACTCATTCAACTTTTTGACTGTAAGAGTTCCTGTTGGACCTTTATTTGCCATTGGATCACCTAAAGCTTTAGCGCCTTTGGTCAAAGCTTCTGCTGTATTACGAGCTTTAACTTTAACAGTCTGACCCTTCTTTAGCTTATTGATTCCCTTAGCAACTGTAACTTCCCATGTTGCTTGGGCAGCTTCGTCTAGTTCAACTTCTTCTTTGAAAGTCTTAAGTGTCATGATCATGTCTTTGTATGATTTGCCCATAGCATCCTGCATCTTCTGTTTGGAAGCTGGCTTACGTACACCAGCAAACTTGTCCAAAGCGATCTTCATGATGTTCATTGGGATCTTCTGCTTCTTACCGTCAGCAAAGGTAATAGCCATATTACCTCTGACATCCATTGCCTTACGCAACTGCATGACAATATTCAACTTAGCTGATGCTTTATCCTTATCAGTGGCTACTAGATCGTGATCCGCTGGATCAAACTTTTCTTGCATATTGTCAGTCACTATTAATCCTCCAGTGCTTTGGCTACGGCTTTACGGCGACGGTGCAAATATTCATCCGAGTCATCAGTGTCGCCATCGTTGTCGATATCTTTATCTAGACGGTTGACGAACTTCTTCTTAACAGCTTTAGGCTGAACTTTGTCCAATCCTTCGCCATCATCAGATTTCTTGTTAGTGTTATCTTCAGCAACGTCTTCGCTGGAGCACTTACTCTCGTACATTTCGCTTATAGACTTTTGAACGTCTGCGATTGTTTTACACTTAGCATCACAACCAAGACTCTTCTTTGCGTATGCAATGAGTTTTGCATCTGGACCAGACATCTCTACGTCATCACCGCCAAAGCTTGAAGAGCCAAGCTTCTTCATCTTGATACCAGCTGGTGCTTTACCAGTGAAATCTTTTACAGTGATAGTCGCTTCAGTCATCTCATCGCTATGCTCTGTAGATTCGTAGCTTGCTTTAATTTCTGTAGCCTTAGATGCGCCTTTAACAGCAGTCATTACAGACTTTGCAGCCTTGTCTTTATCGCCGATTAAGCCGATCTCAGGAGTAACGTCTGTCACTACTGGCTTCTTCTTATCACCGTCTTTTTTATCAGCATGTCTGTCTTTATGTCCATCTGTCGCTTCTTCGATTGGCTCTGGTGACACTTCAACAGCAGGCTCTTCTACAACAGCAGGTGCTTCAGGTGATTTAAACCCTTGTTTGGCTAGTTGTGCGCCCATAGCATCTGCCATACCTGGGTGCAGTGGGGTTATATCTTTCGCTTTTTTAAACATTATGTTTCTCCTTTATTTGATTGTTAATACTATTTATCAGTTATCTACCTTAGATCCAGCACGCCATTGATAGCACGACCAGTACTTGGCTTTCCACTTTGGACCAGGAGTATCACATCCATGACGGGCACGAAACGAAGCACGGCGACCTGGATCGTCTCGCTTTATTTCCATGTTAGGATCACCAAAGGTTACCTTAACAACATTGCCTTTTTCATTATTGACATAAACTCCAAATTTTTTCTTTGAGCCAGTAGGAAGACGAAAAGGGTCATTCAGCGTAACCTTACGTCCTTCATACTCACTCTCTTCTAGAACGAGTTCTTCGCAATTGCAATCTTCTTTTATGTAATTACGAAATGACTTCATCAGCACTCTCACCAAAAGCAAATTCAAAAGACTCATTAGCATCATCACGCTTGTCAGACTTCATGTAATCCCTAACGGAATCTATATAGTCTGTAGCTTTAGTGATTTTGCTTTGACACCATTCAGGAAGATTATCTTCATCTTCGATCATGTCAATTAAGTCTTCAGCGGCATCGATAATAGTGGTAAGTTGGCCTTCTGCCATTCTACCTTCGTTATCATACTCGCTTGGGTCTTTCTCTTCTAAAACAAATTTGCTGAATGTTTTCATCGTTCTATCCTAATAGTTTTTTGAGTGTGGCTGGACCGGCAATGCCGTCAGCGGTTAAACCATTTTTTGCTTGATACGCTTTTATGGCTCTTTTAGTACCTGGTCCAAATATTCCATCACCTGTTAGACCTAGTTTAAGCTGAACTGCTTTAACAGTATCATTGTTGTCGCCTACTGATATTGTTACATGCGCTGTAGTTGTTTTAGATGCTCCCCAGTTAGGTGACTTCTTACTTACTTTACCACCCAGTATTTCTATTGCACTTTCATAACGAGAAGTACGGTCAGCTAGACCAATATCTCCACCGTTAATGACTTTAGTCAATTTCTTTACGTTACCTGTGTCTGCAATAGCATTCAATTTCTTGTTGCTCCAGAACCAGCAAGCACTTTCAATAGCACCCTTTTCAGTAGAAACATATTCAGCGGCATCTTCTGCTGTCATATCAATCGACTTACCGAATTTGGTATAGTTCTCACGACCAGTAAGTTGCTTCAGTCCACGACCTCTAAACAACCAACCGTCTCCTTCTTTTACGTTACCCATTTTGTATTTGCGGAACTCATCCATATAGACATAGTTAGCAATCATCTTAGGGTTACGTGCGTATTCTGCGGCATTTCTCTTTGTACCACCAGTGCCAAAGTAACGACCAAATACTCTTCCGAGAGCATCTTCGCTGTAGTTCAGATTCTCTTCAAGAGACCTAAAGTTATTTGACTCGTGGGCACACTGCGAGATAAAGCCCGCAACTCTTTCCATTGTATTAATTTCATACTTAGGGAAGACTTCTTCGATTGCTTCAAACCACATATCCACCTTATCATTACCAGGTATCATTGCGGCAAGCATATCTTTAGTTAGTATCTTATCCATTTTATTTTTCTTTTTCCAAAACATTATTCATTTATTCCTTTTGCGAAAGTTTTCGGGAAACTGTAAACGTGCTTCAATAGTTCTTTCACTTTAACGTTAGACTGCATAATAGATATGCTGTCACCTACATTCTTTGCCGCTAGCCATCTGTGATGCCCATCGATAATATAATTATCTGAACTCACTATGAGTGGCTTTGCTGTACCAATGGTTTTAATCTTGGAAATAGCTCCGACAATTTTGTCTACGTTGAAGTCTTTCTGTGTAGCTTTTAACGTACTAGCCTTAACAGATTTCTTCGTCACACGTACACCATTCTTATTTAGATGCTTAATCAACTCATCGTAGTCTTTAGACTTGACTTGAGGCATCTTATCTCTACTGATACCAAGTGTCATGGATGGTATCTCAACTTTTAACTCAGAGATGTATGATTTAAACTTCTTCATACTTCAATCACTTTATCGCTAGTACCGAAGTTCTTCTTACGCATGATGGTCTTGTTAACCACTTCGTATTCGTCTTTCTTCTTGTCATAGTTTATAACGATAGGCAGATTCAAATCAGCTTGCATGTCTTTCAACACTGCTTCACTGTCAGGGTTCTGTCTGATCTCTTTTGCTTTTCTTTTAGCGATCTTCTTAAATACTTTCTGTAACTCTGCTACAGTAATAGCTGGCTTGTTACGTGCATCATTCATACGATCAGCGAAGTGTCGAGTGAATTCGATGTCAATACCATATTTAGCAAGTAGGCGATCACCAAACTTTTCTAAGTCATTCAACTGCTTCTGCGTTACTTCTTCACTGAACATAGCTTCAAATGCTTCGTTTACGCTTTCACCAGGAGTGTCTTTCTTGTAACGTTTAGTTACTTTGTCTGTAGATTGATCACCAGCACCGCCCTCTTCTCGCATGTAGCTTTTTGGCAACATAGACGCTAACACTTTATCTCTAATGAAATTAGGATAGGTTCTAGCAATTTGTGCGGCATAGTATGCAACATCATGCCTCATACCTTTGCCTTTAGCTTCTTTCTTCTTACGATCTAGTAAATCCATAAGAGTCTTTAGTGCATGTGTGTAAGCTTTCTTGTGTACAACTTTGCCCATCTTATCTTTTATCATGTCTGCGGGACTTCTCTCGGATAACATTGCTTCGAATGCTTCGTTGACATCTTCTTTAGGCACACAATTTGGAACTTGTTTACCGTTCTTCTTCTTCATGCCTACTTGTTTATGAGAATCCCAGCAAGCTTCTTCAACTTCTTGATCTTCCTTCTTGCCGTACTTCTTGATAGATTCTCTAGACTTGTTAATCATTCTCTTATCATGTTTTGCAAGAGTATCTTTAGTCTTCTTACTTCTGTCAGATGAATAGCCCTCTGATCTTGCGTTCTCGAAATCGTCATTAGTGGGAGCACCGTCTGTACCAGGCTTACGCATTTTCTCTTTAGAGCCAGCCTTAATTCGCTTACGCTTCTTATGAATGTTATCCCATAGTCCACCCTTCTTGCCTTCGTCCATGTTAGCAATACTAGCGTTAACGCATGAGAATGCCCATTGATGAATGTCCATAGTATCCGATTCAACGTATGTTTCCATAGCCTCTTCGTATACGTGCTGAATGATTTCTAATTCAACTCCAGACTTAATCGACTTGGCTTCTAAACTTTGCTCAATCTTCTGCTCATCTAATGTTACTTGGTCAAAGATATCGTTAGCGGTCTCTTCAATAAAACTGATCAAAGCATTTTCGTCTACGAACTCTTCTCTGTTGTTATTGACTTGACGCACTTTCTTACGCAGTTCACGTGTTAGTAACCCGTCCATCTCACGCTCATGATCTCGACTCATGTTCTGGCGATCATCTTTGTGCTGTTTCTTTAGAGTTCTCTCTGCATCGGTATTAATACTAATCTCATCAATTTGAGTCTCTGCGTCCTTCTTAGCACGGAATGCACGAAAACGTTTGTCTATTTTGATAGTACCGTCTGCGTTTAACATCTTGTGGTGTCGCTTTGTAGCATGTTCTTCTATGAACTGTTCGAAGTCCTTGTTAAATGACTCGTTCAAAAAGTTGTCAAACTCCATATCAAAATCTTCTTTTTTGACCTTGCTTCTCTTTGCTATGTCAGCTTTTCTCACTATAGGTAGGAGTCTCTTAGCAATCTTATCAACGGCAGACTTCTTCTTCTCTACACGTTTGTCAATCATCATCTTCTCGCCAGGTCCAAGCTTGGCATAGTTCACGCCCTTCTTGCCTGCGATTTTCTTACGAATAATTTTAATAGCGGCTTTTCTTGCTCTTGATCTTAGCTTGTCCATAGTAGCGGCTTTCTTAGCCATACGCTTACGACCAGCGGCAATCTTACCTTTGTACTTACGCATTAGTAGTGAACGGGCACGCCTTTGTTGCATGTCCATTGCTTCATCGAGTTCGTCAATTTCCATCATCTCAGCGATCTTCATGCCACCACGAACCATGTCGTAGATATCTTGTGCATCAGATTTAAGTTTCTTTGGTAGACCTTTACTGAATCCAGCTAAGTCACCTTCGGATGCCAGTTTACGCATTACAGAAGCAGACATGTTGGCAGCGGATAAATCTTTAGCTGAGTCGGAATCTGGATCTGCTCTTTTACCAGCAGACTGTATTTCGATCTCTTTTAGTGTGTAGTCTTTGCCGTTGTACTTGTTGAGTAGAGTTTCGAATTGTTTAACTCTATCGTCACCTACAACGAGGATGACCTTCTCAAACCTAGTTTCCAGTTCTTGCATGATCTGGATAATAGTTCTAGATTTGGATTTTTGAATTATGTTGTTGCCAAACGCCTTCTTTGCGATCATGATCTTATCGTCATAATCGAGTGGATTTTTCTTAGGGTCTTGGCTGTGTGATATGTAAACGAGAGGAGTTGCTTTGTTCTTTCTAGCAACGTCTTTGATCTTATCTACTAGAATTCCATGTCCAGATGTAATAGGATTCATTCTGCCCCAACCGAGAACAACAGTTCTCATGACAGCTTCTTCCAATCTTGGATTGATTTCTATAGCGTTCTTGTTGAGGAGTTCGTCCTCACTAGATTGTTTTACGCTTTTCTTTTTTGTCTTTACTGGCTTTTCTTCTTCGGGCTCATCAGCGATAGCCTTTTCGTCTGACTTTTGTCCAATTACTTTTTCCATTATTTCCTCTTTATCGTAGGTTTACCTGAGTCTAACTACAAACGTTTGGTGTAAAAGAGTCACCAATCGTGGTGACTCATCTTTATTTATATAATAAGGTAACTACTTACAGGTCTTCAACTGCAACATTGTATGCGGCTCTCAACGTTTCTGAGTGAGCTTTAAGCATATCATATTCTGTCTGTGCTTCTTCTAGACCCAGACGTGAAGCAATTGTTCTAGCTTCAGCTTGTACTGCGTCTTCATTTATGTTCTGAAGGGCACGGGCTCGATCTTTTTGTTCTTGTTCGGCTATAGCTGGATCTACTTCATCGATGATAGGAGCAGGGATAGGAATATCAATAGTGTCTTGTATTAATGGATCATTCTCTGGACCACCATGTGGTAGATCAGTATCAACACGAAATCCTACTTCATCTACTCTAGCTACGTCACCAAATAATGGATGATCAAGAGCATCAATCTCGTCAAGTTCTGTTTCGATATCGACAGTGATCTCGTCTATGACAGCTGGCTCATCAAACATTTCAAAAGCTTCTAGTTCAGCGATTAAATCCGACTTGCTGAATCTGCGATCTAGTTCAATGCCCATCTCACGTCCATAAGCCTCTAGTTCTTTCTTAGTCATTTCTTCAAACGTACTCATTTTCATTTCTCCGATTTAACAAATGTCCAGATACCGTATGCTAGACCAGCCCAGGCTGCAATCTTAACGATACCACCAAATAGAATGATTGCTACACAACCAGCTACAATAACACCAGCGTCTAGACTGGTTCTTTCTAAAAATCTTCCTTTTAACCAATTCATATTATTTCTCCTTTTTTAAAATGCGAAAAGCAGGCATTAAAAGCCTGCTTTATATTAGACTCTTATAGTCTATTTATATGAGAAATTAACCGAGCTGGCTGAAGTAAGAGTTTCTTCTGTCTAGCAGATGATGAATCACTCATTATGGTCACGATCATTAGTATTATTATTAGTCTATTCACAGCTTCCCATTTTGGCGCATCAACATCAAAGCCTTTGCCTGTTCGTGATATCCCATTCTAGCTAACTGAGAAGCGGCTCTTGCGGCACCCACTGATTCAAGTGTAGCGTATATGCCATCTAGTCTACGTGATATCCAGGAACAAAAAGTGCAATAGTATACATTCATAGTAGTCATTATACCCAGCCACCTAAATTAGGATTAGTGTGTACTTGATTAGCAACTGTATGAATCATTCCTCTATGCAAACCAATATCTTTTAGTTCTCTATCGGTAAGTTTATTGAGTGTGTTGATTGTCTTACGAGTGCGACTTGCTTCTGATAGTTTAGCCGAGATTCTTTTGAATGTGTCTGTGATGCTGAACCAATCAGATAACACCGTAGTTAGTTGTGACATTATTTTTCTCCTGTATATGTCGTTGTTAGACTGTTCTAACACATATATTTATACAGGAAAACTAAATTTGCATCGCTTTTAACAATGAATTTTGGGCATACTCGTTATGCGTTTGGTAACTATTACTTCTGCCAGCCCTTTATGACATCAGCATTGAAGTTGGCTTTAGAGAACTGTAGTCTATCGACTAGCTTAACCGCATTCTTACCCATACGATCAATAGCAACAAAACCTTCTTGCTCCGTCACTTTGTAACCATCAGCAGTCTTGAGGAATGTACCTACGTTCTTTGCTTTATCTAACTTACGTATGATAGTCAACTTAGCATCTATGATCTGGTTGTATAGAGTAAACAGAGCCACGATCTGTGCTTTGTCAGTATTAGAGAAATAGGATAATATTTCCTTGCGCTTTGCTTCTTTACCAGCTTTACCCTTCTCGGTCTTCAGTTTATCAATCTCTTTCTGATAGTATGCATAGATGTAATCCATTAACTCAGTTACGAACTTTGAGGGATTTTCAATCTTTGCGCCTGCACGAACTTGAACATTCATGAAGGTCTTTGTACGAACCAACAACTCTGGATTTTCTGTAATGCCATCGAATGTTGCTCGTTTAATTGTGTTAAACAGTTTGCCTGCCTTAGATAGGCTAGCAGTAACTAGAGCAGTCTCAGCTTTAGTCATTGTGGCTGTGCCTGATAAGTCTTTGTATATTGCGTCTACTGACCATACTGATTTGTTCGTTTTGAGATTGCTTGCGATCTCCTTTCCAAAACTTGCAGACATTGATTCAAAAGATTTACCTCTGTATTCAGTGTGCCAAACCACACCGATCTCGGATCCGAGGATTTGTGTAGCAAGTTTGCTTTTCGCTGGTATCGCATAAACAATGGTATTAGGATGGAAAGTAATATACGATTCTCCATCAATATTCGTTTTTCGTAAATCTTTCTTCGCATATAGGAAATCACCTTGAATCACCCCTCTAATATTCAATGCTGGCAAATGCTTCAGTGCCAACTTCATTTTAACATTCAAATCACCCTTTGCGATATCATCATCGATATCCTTCATAGTCTTATAGACCTTAGGATTCTTATTAAAGATTCCCTTCTTAGCAACAAAGAACTTGCCATCAGAAGGATCTTTGCCTGCAAATACTGCGGGTGCACCATCCCACTTCACTGTGACATTTACAGCGGCTTTCGAATCACCTGCTAACATATCACGCAATGCACGTAGATAGTTAATAGACTCACGGGCACCATCAACACCAGCATTTAGCAGATTGTCTTCGAGGTGTTCCATATGAACATTTTTGTCTTCGGTTATATATGTTGCTAAACGTTTCATAGTTTTATCTTTAATCCTACTCTTGTAGCGCCACCAGAGGCACCACCGTATGTTGCTAACACAAATGATTTGAACTTAGGAAGAGCTGGCGCTTTTAAAACATTCTTTGCTTTGCCGCCTCCGACATAATATATTTCAACATCATCTCCTGATCTATTATGTATGACGAAGTAATCATCTCCACCGTCTTTGAAGTGATCTAAGATAACTTGTCGTAAACCTGTTAAAGTCGTGCTGTCGTTGATAGCAAACTCTTTTGGAAGTTTACCAGACTTTACTACACCTTCATCACCTGCTAATCCGATAGATGGGTCACGTGCATGAAAAAAGTCTATGAGTCCTACAAAGGTTAGAGGAAACTTGCCTCTTTTCATAAGAGTACTAACACTACCAGCTTGAGAGAAGTCACCCTTTTCGCTGAACTTAGTAATCACAGGCTTTTCTTTCTTGACCTTCAAGAACTTGATATAAACATCAGCGATCTCTTCTATCAGATCAATTTTACGTCCTGCTCTTTTCACTGACTTGTCAAAGAATGTAATAGGAGCTGTTCTATTATTAGCACCCTTAATCTCGAACTGTACGACAGACTTAGCGATAGTCATTACTAGATCGGGAATAGTTGAACCAGGCTTTGCAGTTTTGAACTCCGATTCTACCTCAATACCTTTCTTGTATGCCATATCTTTAACATGCTGTGCTACCATATCTTGCGTAGCTGAACCAGATCCTACACGTCCCTGATTGGCACCTGCTGGCTTAATAACTGAACTAATTGCTATGTAGCCGTCTGGCTTCTGATCAAATCCTACAAGAGAAGCTGGTGCAAGAGTTGAGCGTTTAGTGATTCCAAACTCTGTTGAACGATGTAGTGTTGCAGGCAGAGTAAACCATACCTTCTCATCTTTCTTCATTTGCCGTCTGATACTACCATCTTCTCGGTACATATTAGTAGGCTTAGAGACCACAAACCCTTCTTTGAATTTATAGTCGTTTAGAGAGGTTGGGGCATACGTAGTTCTTTCTCCGGCACCAGTAAAATCTTTATTGTTACCAGGTCCTGAGGGAAAGTTTTTAGGACTGAATGTTGCCACTTCGTTTAGCCACCTTTTGAATTTCTGCATTCCATCTACACTTTAATTAGGATTATAGTCTGTATGTTATTATTTATAATATGCTGTTAGCCCTTACTGAGGCTATTAGCTCGTGTTGACATCACTTTAACTTCTAAATCCATGAGTTGTTTCAGAGACATCTCTTCAAATCTATCAGCGATTGGTCCCCACGGCTCTTTAGATACCCAGTATGCCATTGATCTTAGTCTACTTAACATCTGTGCATCCGTCATTTCTAATTTATCATTCATAATTAATCCTTGTTTTTAAAAGCAGGTTCATTACGCATTTGATCCCAACGATAGAAAGCCTTTCTATCACTACACCAATACCATCCAGTGTACTTTTGATCGTCTTGACTCACATCACTTTCGTAATACTTTAAACCTTTCTTTACTGTTACTGTCATCATCTTATCTCCTCATTTGGGCGTAGTGTTTTGGGTCGTCACCTCTTCCGACTGGGACTGCATTCGATTTGTGCATCGTTGCGATTCCAATAATATAGCTTCCTGTATAGACGGGTCGCTCCTTTTTTGCACAGACATCCGGAATTGTCTCCTCCGAGAGGCTTGCATAATCTTTTGTTTGTTGGCGATACGTCTCTTTCGGGGCATAGGGTACAAAATCCTTCTTTTTAAGTTTTAGCTTTCCTGAACGATACATTACGTATTCGTCAACACTTGCAAACTGAAGTCTGTGTAGGTTACCCCTACGCATTTCTTTATTGTACCTACGCCATTCAATTTCCATCTTTGCCATATCCAACTTCTTGGCTTTGCGCTTCTTGCTAGATGGTGCATAAATGCCCTTGATCATGTGCATACTCACAGAGATAGTCGCCTATAACTCTGATTGAATATCATATTCACAAACTCTGCTGGTGCGCCAGATAAACGAATTGCAGTCTTCTTTACGTTCTCTTCGTCATATTTATCATAAGCGCATTCAAGTATTCTAGCTTCATGTAATGCTTCGTCTACTGCTGTTTCTAGTCGAGTCTTTCCCATAATATGCTTCCTTTAATGATCTAATAACGTTCTCAATTCCTCTCGGATACTCACCCGAAAACTTTAATCGCCCACTTTCATTTGCGATTCTATACTTATGATTATGCACTAATTTGTCCCAATTGTCAAGCACTTTCTTTGTTAATTTTTCGAAGTACGAATCCGTTATAAGTGGGTTATCCGATTCGTAATGTGAATGCAATGCCATTATGTACAATGGTATTGCCATGTTGATGTCACCGTCCACAATATCTAAAAATTCAATGTCCATTAGGTATTCTACCTCCAAACATAAACTCCTTTAACATTTCTTTCTCTAAGGCGAATGCTTCGATCTCCCATGGCAATTTATCATATTCGTCATCAATTGGTATACCGAACCACGTAGAAGGACTTCTTCCTTCACCCGACACAAGTCTTCCGTCAATGTATTGTTTAACATGGACTAACTCATGAAACAGTGTTGCTTGCATCTGCTCTGTGCTGGTGTTCCTATTTATCTCTATAGAGAATTCTAACTCTTTCTTATCCATATCCATACAGAATCCAAAGTGCTGATCATGCTCTTGAACTAGAAAGTCTATGCTGAGGTATGTGGAGTATGGTAAATCTAGGTACGCCTCAGCAAAAGCTAGAGTGTCATCTAGTATCTTTTTTGTTAATTTTCTCGGTTTCCTATAGGTAGAATATAACATATGTCACTTTCGGGTTTTTTAATTGTATAAATAGCAGTATGGGTGCGTGTTAATGTTTTTAATTAGACAAGAGGCAAGTGTGATCGTTTATAAACAACTCACAGAAGGAATAACTGGTGTAGCATCAAGTATGCAGGTGGGGTTCCTACCAGTCACGCAAACTATTTAAAAAAGACAGTCTTCACAGATTGTCTTTTTTTTCGTCTATAAACCCTTGTCCTTGTAATCTTTAATCGCAGACTTAATAGCATCTTCAGCTAACACACTACAATGTATCTTAACTGGTGGTAAAGCAAGTTCTTCGGCTAGTTCAGTATTCTTTACTAAGTTCGCATCAGTAAGATTCATGCCTTTGACCCATTCAGTAAGAAGACTAGAAGATGCAATAGCACTTCCACAGCCGTAAGTCTTGAACTTCGCATCAGTGATTATATCATTCTCTACCTTTATCTGTAGTCTCATAACATCACCACATGCTGGTGCTCCTACCATGCCAGTGCCTACAGTTGGGTCGTTTGGATCCATTGTGCCGACATTTCTAGGATTCTCATAATGATCTAATACTTTCTTACTATATGCCATGTGGCACCTCTTATTCTACGTAGAAAGACTCTCCACAGCCACACTCGGCTGTAACATTTGGGTTGACGAATTTAAAGCCTTCGTTCAATCCCTCTTTTAAATACACTAACTCAGATCCAGCTAGATAATTTTTACTCTTCTCATCTATCACTATCGTCACACCTCTATCGGCTATAACAGTGTCATCTCTATAGACCTCGCCATATGTATATTCTAGCACATATGCTAAACCACTGCAACCAACTGTACGAACTCCTACTCTAATACCTTCACAATCTGGCTGAGATGCCAGTTTTCGAATCAACGGTTCGTATGCAGATTCCCCTATAGTGATCATCTTACTTTACCAAACTCAATGTTATCTTCTTATCAGCAAAGAACGTTGGAGTATTGCCATCAAAGCCTGCCCCATTGTTCAGTAGTTCGACCATTCGTGTGGCTAGTTCTTGGGTGCCAGTATAATACACTGTCAATCCACTAGGCTTCTCTAACACACAATACTCAGTACCTTTATCGGTTACCGTATATTTCACTCAGTCATCTCCTTGATCTTATTTGCCAATTTATCCACATCTCTGCGTAGCAATTCGATCTCGTTTGAAACATTGGGATACTTTCTTTTCCATGCAATACCTTCTTTATCCAGAATATCAATGCCATATCGCTTACTTGCCCAACTCGCTATGTCATCGAAACGATCATAACACCAGATTCCTGCACGAGTATCTTTAAACCATTTCGTTGATGCCGCACCTAATAGTGCACCCGCAACGTTACTAACTATCCACATCCACATATGTTTCTCCTTATTTTAGTCCACCAAAATCTGGCTTACTCTTGGGTTTATTGTTACGATACGATAGAACATTATTACTGTTACCATCATTTCGCTCTGCTTTCATTCTCTCTCCAAAAGCGCCCTTATCTGCAACAGGACCATCATTAACTAGACCTTGTTGAGCAGACTCTTCAGCATCATATAGCTTCATCTTAGATCGATCTACACCGATCACAAATCGCTTAAGTGTGTTTGTGTCACCCCAACGATTTTTCAACTGCTTTACCATCAACTGCCCTAGACCCTCAAGTTCTTCTGTAGATATCAGACCGAACATAAAGTCAGCAGTAGCTGGTAGACCGAACGACTCAGACGTATCTTCGAGGTTCAAATCAGAACTACTATAACCTGTACGAGTTGTCTGCGTAGCACTAAGAATAGGCACGTTAAACTCTACAGCTAGTCCACGAAGTTCTTCAGCAATAGCTTTGATCAACGTATAAGAGTTGACATTACCACCGGCTTTCATTCTAGCACTTGTACATATATTTAGATAATCAATGTATATGATATCTGGCATAAAGTTCTTCTTTAGTTTCAACTCATTCAAGAGGTGTCTAAAGTGTGAAGAACCCGCACTAGCAGTAGGATACTCTTTAACAATCAACTTACCTGTAGTCTTAGCTTTCACTCTATTGATACGCTTCATGAACACATCTTTAGGCATATCTTGTAGACTGTCCATAGTTGTATTCATTAAGTTAGCATCGATACGCTCAGAGATTTTCTCTTCAGCCATTTCCATAGTAATATATAGTACATTCTTACCGTCCATCAGATTGGCTGCCGCACAGTGCGTCATGAATAGTGTCTTACCAACACCAGTACCAGCTAGACAGATACTAAGAGACTTTCTAGATAAACCACCCTTAGTAATCTTGTTGAAGAGATCGAGGTCGAAACCAACCTTGTCTTCTTTACTATGATAGAACTCATATCGGCCTTCAGTGTCTTCTAGAAAATCGTGACCAATTGCTTGATCAAAAGAAACACCAAGAGCAGTAGACAAAAGATCAGGAATTGACCCCTTGTCTAGCTCCTGATGAGCACCGTCCAGTACGAGAATAGCTTCACGAACTGCATTGAAGACTGCCTTATCTTGGCAGAACTTCTCAGTCTTATCTACGATCCAGTCAATATCAGTTTTATCATCATACTCTAAAGCATCAATAGTTTCTACGATGTTCTTATATTGATCATCGCTGATATTGTCCTTCTCTTCGATAGAAATACGCAGGGCTTCCCGAGTGGGAATCCCGTTGTAATCAGAGATATACTTGACGATAGATTTGAATATTGTTTTGTCAGTAAAGTCACCGAAGTAATCTTCACTTAGAAACGGTACAACTCTTCGCATGTAATCTTCATTATGTAATAAGCCCGCAAGGACAGTGTTCTCAATCATCTACTAAGACCTCCTCGATCTTAACATTACTTTGGTCATCTAACATAGGACCATTAGCCATAGTGTAACTATTCTTAATGTAGGTAGCAAAGTCAGTCTTTTCAAACATCATTAACCAGAACTCATTGTTATCATGTATCTCTTTGGCTCTCATCTTAGAAGGCATAAGGACTTCACCAGTAGCTGGATTAACAGCCTCATACCAACCAACATTTGGCTTAACTAGATAACCGCCAGCCTCTGCAACATCCATCAACCCAGACCACTTAGAGATACCGCCTTCAAATGTAACAGTAACAGGGATCTTAGACTTCTCACGAACATAACGAGACTTCTCGATATTGATGATAAAGTGGTAGCCCTTAATCTCAGTGCCAACCTTCTCTTGTTGACGACCAATAATCCAAATAGAATCAGCAGAATAGTAAGCACCAGTACCACCAGACACAACGTCTTTAGGATACAAGCCAATCTCTTTGTACGTGTGATTTACTGCCACAAGTGGAATATCTTTCAAATTCAAATGCGGTGTGATCATACGGAACAAAGACTTCATCTGCTTTGCACGTGACATATCTGCAACAGACTTACCGTCCATAGCGTCATCAACTTCTTTCTTAGAAGCAAGGTTACCAATAGAATCGATAACGATACAGACTTTATCGTCTTTGGTTATACCCTCTAACTGCTTCATAATATCAAACTTTAACTCTTCGACATTCGTAATAGGTGTATGAATAACTTGATCCATGTTTACACCAAACGATTCGAAGTAAGCTTGAGGTGTACCAAACTCAGAATCATAAAATAAGATTACAGCATCTTTATTCTTCTTTTGATATGCGGCTGCCATAAGCAACGCAAATGCAGATTTAAAATGCTTTGATGGACCTGCAAGCATAAGCAAGCCAGGTGTCAAACCACCGTCTACACGACCAGACAATGCTACGTTTACCATAGGCACAGGTGTCGGTGACATTTCTTTCTTACCATAGACTTTAGAATCCATGATAGATGCTGTTAATTTAACTGTCGAATTTCTCGCCAGCTTCTCCATTAATGATGACATAATTTACTCCTCTATTATATACTTTAGTCTGACTAGTATAACACTAATCATTGTAGATGTCAAACAGTTTCTTTTCAAATTGTTCAATTTTATCTGTGCGGTTTGGCCAGAGGATGTACTCTTTCTCTGGATTTGCCTTTAGATTATTAAGCAAAGGCACTATAGCATTGTAGAGATCATCTAGTCTCTTTTGCGTACCCTCTGCGTTAGATGCTACTGTAGTAGCTGTGGTTTTAAGTTCCTTTACCGACTGTAATTCGTCTTCATCTACTGCCGTGAAACCAAAGTCAAAAATGTCTTTTGTCATGAGAAAAAACCCTCCAATGAGTTTATGTATTCTAGTTCCCAGTTGATGGCATCAGATACCAACTTCAAGGGTTCTTTGAACGTCTTGTTAAATTGTGTTTCATAATCTACATATTGGTGCAGTCCGAACTCTTCTGGTAGGAACTGTGCAAATGATATAACATTCTCCATAATTGGATTAGGCATTTTCATGTAACAGAACTTCACTTTGGTACCGTTCTTGATCTCTTCGGTATTCAACTTAGCTTTCTTTAGTTGCTGATTATATAGTAATGCTCCACGAACATGAATCGGTGTGCCACTTTTATAAGTTATATGCTTATCTTTCCACTTAGCAATGTCACTCACACCACGAGGAAACGAAACGTCTTCTGGTGGCAAAGTCTTAAACTCTTCAAAGAACTCTGCTACGAACTTTTGTAGTTCTGCTTCAGTAGAGTTCAACATCAACTTATATGCCTTAACAAACTTATCACGTACAACTTGAGGCGTAGAAGACTTAACAGCTTCAATGCCCATCACTTTAAGCTTTGGCTCTGCGTACTGCACACCCTCGTTATTGTGAACGTTCAAGATGTAACGCTTCTTAGCCATCCATATGCCCTTATCAGCTATAGCCTCACGTGCCATAACCATACGATTTTCAAAAGCATTCATTTGTGTAAACATTCTATCATAAGCTTTAGCCAGAATAGGAACGATCTTTTGCTCACAGGCTTGGTCGATAAATTTTACTGGATCTTTAGGATTCACAGCATTGACCAGAGGTTCCATGTTCACGTATAATGAGTCAGTGTCCATAGCAATCACGTAGTCTTTATCATCAGATTTGAGAATACCATTCATCGCATCATTCATAGCCTGTTCAGCCCACTTAATTGCTAACTGACCAGATAGTGTAATACCCTCTGCAATACGCATATCAAAGTAACGGAAGTACTGATTACCTAACGCACCATAAAGGGAGTTAAGTAAAATCTTAATAGCCATTTGCGTATTCTCAAGTCTATTTATCTCTCGACTGAGTTCTGGAGTCTTATTCTTCTCATAATCTTGCATTAAAACGAGCATGCCACGTTTGACTTCTTTACGCTCATTGTACAGACCAATAATGATTTCAGGCAATACACCACGCTTGTCGTTACGATACATAGAACCGTTTACTGCTACCGATACGTTTCTTTCACGCAATTCATCATCGATGCCATTCTTCATGTAATACTCGACACCACTTGCTGTGAAATCACCAGGATCATTGAGCAAAGTTTCGGGTGACATATTGTACTGAACAATCAAGTTTGGATATAGAGAGTTGAGGTCGAATGATGTTACCCACTTGCTCATGCCGACATGTGGATCTTTTACATAGCCACCAGGATATGACTCTTTGTGTTTACGTGCAGAAGGTGGTACAGCGATCTTTCGCTCATTCAAATATCGATAAATGATAGAGTCCCAGATAGAAGTCGTACCAAACGTCTCCATGTAGTTCACACCACCCTTGTAAGCTACGATCAAAGCTAAGTCCATAAGACCTGTCTGCTTGTCGATTTGATCTACAACTTGAACATCTCGAATATTGTAGTCAATAAACTTCTGGTGATTGTGTTTGTATAAAGTGTGAAGGCTACCATATTCTGCATATGAAAGCTTCTTCTTGCCTAAGACAACTGAGGCAATGTGATCTAAAGTATAAGATGCTTGTGTACCATAAGAGTAGCCAAACTTAGTGAATAGATCATAGTAATCCATTTGCTGGACACCATACATCTCGTATGCATCTAAGTTCTTACCCTTAACATTAATCTGACGGTGCTTCACAACACCAAACGGAGAGAACTTCTTAACGACATCATTGCCAAGAATCTTTGTAGTTCGATTGATCATATAAGGTATGTCAAAGAAACGTAAGTTCCAACCAGTGATGATGTCAGGACAGTTGTGTGACCAGAATGTTAAGAACTTCAACATAAGGTCATCTTCGCTAGTACAATGTCGATACTGGATCATAGCACCATCTAGTTCTAGTTCAGACTTCGAGGCATCATAATCACCAAGACCCCACACATGAAATACATTATGCAGACTGCTCTTATAGGCAATAGATATGATTGGATAGTTAGCAACGTCTGGCTCTGGGAAACCCTCATCAGACATAACCTCGATATCGATATTACCGACTTCGATCTTCTTCAGACTGTATGGGACGATACCAGGAAACTTCTCAGCAATAAACTGTGCAACGAAGTTGTTGTTACCATGTATTTTGAAATTGTCAATACCTTCATACTTCTTAACAAACTCAGTCGCTTCACTCATAGAGTCAAGTTCTATAGGCTCGATACCAGTACCATCGAATGCTTTCCAGTCACTCGATGGTTTGTTAGATTGAAGATACATAGTTGGCTTGAAAGGGATCTTAGTTTGAATCCGTTCGCCATTATCATTATAGCCTCGATACAGAATTTTATTACCGTATCGGTTAACGCAAGTGTAAAAACTCAATTTATAACCTCATTTTGTATGGTATAGTTTACATTGTACACGATAAGAAACACTTTGTCAAGCGGATTAATCAGATCGCTCACCAGTTCCGTAATCTACAACTACAGGAAAACGTGGTACACCATCAGGCGTTAATCCAAAGTATCTCAGTGTTGCCCACGTAGGAGATTTTTGTGATTCCCAAAGTGCTTTAAGAACGTCTTGTTTGCCTCTAACACCAGAACCACACGTCTCACCATTTGGCATACGTAGGATAAAACGCTTCGTATGTCCATGCCAGTTACCTTGTCCTTGCTCCATAGAAACGACTTCGAACTCTTCAGTGATGAACTCTTTACGCTTCAGTAATCCATTACTACGCTTGTTCTCATACACGATGTCGTTACGGACCATCTGACCTTCATAACCGTCAGTCATGTATTGTCCATACATAGCATCAAGCGATTCTTGATCTGGGCAGTAAGTAGTGGGAACTAGTCGAGTGCATCCCTCTGATTTGATAATAGCCTCTAGTACATGAGTACGTTGTGCGAAAAGAAGACTGGGACCAACACTGCTAAACATATCGTACACATGATATTGTACCATCTTCTCTGCTTCAAGAATATCTTCAGGCGTAGACTTACTTTTACGAACAAGGCTAGTGATCTTATTGAAGTCTTCTTTCAAGTCATGGTTGTACAACTCTCCGTCTAGAACGATATCAGGACTATTCTCTATGATAGACCTAACTGATTCCCAGATGTGTGGACAGCTATTGATTGGTTTGCCTTGACGTGTCCATAGACCATTCTTATCAGCAATACAGCGAATGCCGTCTAACTTAGGCTGACTGAATCCCTCAGATTGATGACGCTTTGTGTAGTCGCCAGCAAGCATGGGCTTGAATCGTTCGTAGGAATCTACGTCTTCTATTTTTGGGAAGTACTCTTTCTCTGCCTTCTTGTCCCAATTAGCTTGGGCTTCTGATTCGGCTTGAGTGCGTGATGTCGTGCCATTGATTTTGCCGACATTCTTAGGTTCGCTGATTTTCCATCCAGAGGTAACTAACTTACCTTCTTGCAATCCAGCTATTGATCTGGTTCCAAATAGGTCTTCAGTATTAGTAGGAAAACCATGTTCGACTAGCCCGACTTCTATAGTCAGTACTCGTATCTTACCTTTACTGTCACGTTTGTAGAGGGTGGGTAGGCTTTGTATAGTTTGCATAATATAGTCTCTCACAATTATTCATTTGATGTATACATTATAGCACTGTTTAGTGCAATTGTCAAGCAAAAAAAAGAGAACTTTCGCTCTCTTTTCGTCAACAAGACGTTATACTAGTTGGGTCAAACAACTAGCGATTACAAAGGTACTTAGCGAGAATAGTATCAAAAAGGATACTGTATCGCAGAAATCACCATCGCAACTCTTTAAAAAAGATGTTGCATTCTTCATCAGTTTTTATACTCCTATAGAAGAAGTTAATATTAAGGTGAGAGCCGAAGCTCCCACCCGTGTCATTACTCTGTGAGTAGTTCTTTTGTATCTACCCCTTTAAAGGACTTATTGATCACAATCTTCTGTGCTTTTTTATCCTCTGGGATGACATCTTCTAACAAAATTCTCAGCATTCCATTACTGAGTGCGGCATCTTTAACTACCACTGTTTCGGCTAGAGTAAACGTTCTTTCAAACGCTCTTGCGGCAATGCCTTTATGAAGGTATTCCTTCTCATCGGTATCGCTAACACTGCCGACTATTGTCAACACACTTTCTTTTACATGGATATCAATGTCATCGTCAGTGAAACCTGCGATAGCCATTTCGACCATGAAAGTAGTATCACTTTCTTTCGTGATATTATAAGGCGGGTATGTGACAGTTTTAGCCGTAGCTGAGTGCATCTGTTCGATGCGATTAAAGATTCGATCAAATCCAACTGTCGTGAATGGATCATATTTTGTTTGCATGTAAGTCATTATAGACCTCCTGTTAAGCAAGGGTTAAAGTTATGAGCCCTCGAAAGCGACTCACTTTTATTTATATAAATTAGTTATGACTTTTATCAATAAACTCAAAAAAGATCATTACTTTTTTGCATAGAGTTTATAAAGAGGAGTTATGACCTTAAGATCATAAAGAGTAGTTATGACTTTAAGATCATAAAGAGTAGTTATGACCTTTTCAGTTCCCACTTTATATTAAGTAGACTGTAAGCAAGTCTTCGAAACAACGAAGGCTTATTGTCTAATTGCAAAAGCATGTACTCTGGTTGTGGAGTGATATAACCTATCGTTCCACCGTAAGCACTAAAAGAAAAGTCTTGAATACATATCACGGAGTTAGAAGTGGCTATGTAATCTAGATGTAAAGGTAACTGCTCTTTCTCTATCATGATGCTATATATTTGATTCCTAACCAGTTTGCTATTTTAGTTTTAATCCAAGTCTGCCTTTCTTGACGAATATGTAGTCCATTATTAGTCACTTGTAACTGCGTCACACTCAATCCAGAGTTTGTGGTACCAGTTATGGACAGTTGCGAATTGGTGCTTAATCCATCGAACAAATCGGTTTGGCAGTATAGGCTCTTTGGGTCATATGGAAAGTCAAACGATAGTTGCTCTGGATCTATATCATAGAATCTAAAACTTAGTTGGTCTTTATTGTACATATCTAAACTCCCGTTGAACCAAATCCGCCTTCACGATCAGTCTTAGGCTCTGGCTCTACATCAACTACAGTGAATTCCAGTTGCGCTTTCTGATCTACAACTTCACCTTGAGCAACCCGCATGCCGTCAAGAATTGCGAATGGATCGCTAGAGATGTTATATAGCATAACGAATGTTTGGTTAGTATAGTCTGCATCAATAATGCCTTCACAGTTTGCTATTGTAATGCCATTCTTCCAAGCTAAACCTGAACGTGCATGAATTCTTAGAGACTGGCTTTCATGTAAGTCGAACACTAAACCAGTTGGCACTAGACATCGTTCACCACTATAGATAGTGATACCTCGTTTTCCGTTTAAGAGTTCGTGCATGGGGCGTTTAGTTTTGGTGTTGTTGTGACCGTATACTGCGAGACTATCTTCTTCACGAAGAGATGCCGATAAGTCGAAGCATGCCGCCCATTCGCTACCATACGTTGGTAGATGCGCTTCAGGAAAGAGTTTATAAATCTTTAGTTCGTCACCCATGTGTATGTCATGCATATCTCCCATTCGAGCATCGAGAGAGTACGTCAACGTATATGGGGGGACTGGTACAGTTTGTGTCCAGTTCTCAGCCAACTGCTGATTTGCAGTGCCGATATGGAGTTCAGATGCCAATGTATCGATATCTTCTTGCGTCATAATATATTCCTTGTTTTAAATTGTATAAAGTATTATCGCTTCTTGCCTATGCTGTATTTGGCAATCAACTCCCACTGGTCTTTCTCTTTGAAAGGAAGAATCTTGATCTGAGATAAAGGAGCAACTGGCTCTGCAATCTTAGATAGGTCAACTGACTTAATCAGTTCCCACTCTTCTAACAAGGTAACAATCATGTTTCTACGGGCACGATCTTCTTCAGAGAAGTCGTTAGTTTTGCCGTCTAGCATGAATAGTTCTTTGAAGTGTACGATGTAGTACTTACCCTGCTTATGCAAGATATGGCACGACTGGTATAGTTTCTGTTCTTTTTTAGAGGCAATGCCAATTCGAGTCAAGGTCTCTTTGACCTTAAGAAAACTCTCTTCATTAGGCAATGTGACCTCAACGAGTTTATCTATTAAATTCATCTTTTAATTCCACCTGTGTCTTGTTGTTTTTTCATAATGCCTAACTGTTCACTAGACAACAAAGACAAATACTCTTGACCGATAACTCTATTACATTTATAATAGTCACACACCAATTCAAGGTCCTCATTACTAGCATTCTTAACCCACTTGCTAAATCGCTTCTTAGGTCTAATGCTATTTATAAGACACTCGTACTGGGGTCGCTTATCCAGATGGTGACATTGGTTCATGAGATTAGCGTGGAGTATGGTATCAGGAAAGTAAGACAAAGCTTTGTTGACTAGCCATGGCTCGTAACCCTTCTCAGCGAGTACATCGTTCTCGCTATCACGCATCATATTCTTTTTGGTAAAATTTATACTGTTTACATACTCAAACGGAGAACTCATCGTTATGCTCCTTATCAATTGTATCTTGATTCACATCATCACTACATTCTTTACACAGATATGCAACACCTTCACCGTCAAGGTATTTATAACGAACTTCAGCGGGATTCTTACCGACTAAAGCTTCGCACATCAAGCATATCTTATCCGCAGTCTTACTGAAAGGATTGAGTTTCATTTCCAATCAACTTCGGCCATAAGAGTGGCTAATGCCGCAACACGATTAATCTCAGTGTTTGCAACGAAAGCTTCTTTGTACTGATACTCGGACAAGATGATAATGGCATCAGCAATGCTTTGTGTGGAATTAACCTTAGATGGTAATACATCATATAGTTGACGATACAGAACAGCGGAATCTACGTCAATGTTCTCAGCAACCCACTTACGTGTGGCAGTGAAATCTTTGCTCTTCATTAGATCGATTAGACCACTGATACTATCACCAGATTTATTAGCTAGGATGCCAGCATTAATATTACCAGTAGTAGCATAACGCTGTAATTCATTAAGCACTCTGCGCCAATCAGGGAAATATAATTGCACAAGTTCAGCCACAGATTTTTGATCATAAGTTACACCTTCATCAGTTAGTATTTTGCAAACACGCTTATAGAACTGTGAAGCAAGTTTGGGCTTATCACCCTTTTCGATTGAGAATTCAACAACACTACAACGAGAGTGTAGAGGCTCAATGATCCTGTTCTTAAAGTTACAGGTCATGATAAAGCCACAGTTCTTTGAGAACTCTTCCATAAAGTTACGGAGTGCGGGCTGTGTCGAATTTGGATTTAGATAGTCTGCTTCGTCTAGGATCACATATTTGCGACCACCAGTGAAAGATACACTAGAAGCAAAGTTAGAAATTTCATATCGAAGTGTATCGATATTACCGTTCATAGAACCGTTAATTGTTATATAGTCAGAACCAATCTCTTCTAACATAGCCTTTGCGATAGTAGTCTTACCTATACCTGCACGACCAGAGAGTAAAAGATTTGGTACGTTTTTCTGATCTACCATCTGCTGAAAAGTCGCTTTCAGTTCGTCAGGTAAAATGGCATCAGATACCGTCTGTGGGCGATACTTCTCAACCCATAAAAAATTGTCTTGCATAATAAAACTCCATAATATATTTACATCACATCAGTATATAATAAAAGAAAGAGGTAGTCAAGACTTTTCTCAACTACCTCTCTCAGTTTTAGCTTAAGCCGAAGGGGCTTCTGCTGGTGCTTCTGCTGTTGCAGGCGTAGGTGCTTCACCCGGAAGTGTTACATCTTGACCATTCTCTTTAGCATGACGCAAGAATGCCATAAAGCGTTCACGTACCATGCCTACTGAAGCCATTTCTTCTCCGCGGAATGCACCACGAGGTGAAACTGCATCAATGATTTGAACAGCCGCAGAAATATCCTGCAATGAAAGACCTGGTGCTTGCTCTTCTGTGCTAGCCTGGTCTTCTACTTGTGCTTCACCTGAAGCTACTTGGTTTTCATCTGTCATAATATTCTCCTATATTTATGATTTTAACGAGATTCGATTGCAATCCAGTATTGGACTTTATCGGATTTAAAGTGTGCCATACCTTTAGAAGACAATGTGACCTCGTAGTCGGTTGGTACTAGTTTTAGATTATCTGTTTTGATAATCATGTTAAAGGGTGGTGTCTCAACACCTTCAGCAATAATCACATCGTAACTATCGGCTGTTGATGTCTTGCTATCTACAGCGGAGAGAGTAATAGTACTCCCGTCACTAGAGAAAGCAACTTCTGGCAACTGTAGTACGCCCGTGGCACGGATCACACTGTCAATAGCTTGCCAGCTAACATTGATTGTAGCCTCTGGATCAGGAACAACAATGTCCTTCTCGGGAGGGGATACGATCAATGATTCAGAAGTGTAGGTGTATTTGAGTTCGCTTTTACCACCCTTAATAGTAAAACGATCTGTACCAAATACGACTTCTGGATTTTCGAATAAAGATAGAGTTGCCAAGAATCTTGACAAGTCATATACGCCTGCTTGTTGCTCAACAGTCTCACCTATTGTTGCCGCAGCCATAACAGTTTTCTGTGGGGAGATTGTTCGAATTACCGACCCTGCCTTAAAGACAATACTTGGGTTGATACTCGAAAAGTTCTTGAGTACGCTCATTGTTTCATTACTAAATTTCATATTTTATTCACCTTGTTTATATTAAAAATCATCTTCACTCTGCTCTTATTATTTATAGCAGAACACCCTAAACTTCTCACGATAGATTGCACTCCTTCTGTTTTTCTTTCATTTCATCACTCATTGCCATCACACTCTCGGCTCTTGCTAACTGCGTTTCTATCCACTTGGCACAGTCTTTAGCTGACATAGCATCATCTTTCAATGCAGGCATACGATCATCTTCACCGATATCACGCATAACTGAAGTTGATAGCATCAATGCTCCAGCCATAATCATACAAACGTGCGGTAAGCCTGATCCAGTTGGACCGTCATCGTAATCTTTTCTACGTTCGAAGTCATCAATATGGCGCTTCAGACTATCAATCATCTGTTGCCATGGTAGACCCTTCTCCCAGTTACGATCAGCATACTTCAATGCACCGTATTCTAGTGCGGCAGCCCCTGCGGCAATACCCTCTAGGGGAACTTGTCTCATGTAAGGAGTACCTAATGCTTCTCTTAAAGCACCTGTCTTAGACTCACCAAAATTCTCTTTATTCATCGTGTAGTTTGCTCCAAGTCGTGTTCGGCTCTATGTATAGTTTGTAATCTCATAACATCTGCCGCAACGTCATGTGAACTATCGTGTGCAATGAAAGCTGTCTTCCAATACTCTTCATCAGCTACAGGAACAAAACCATTTCTTGTTGTGTAGTTGAACTTAGCATCGATGTGACTACGAACATCTCTAGCTTTATAGAACTTAAGATATTGGTTAAACGAGTCTACTCTATCAGTAGCAAGCATCAGTCTATTCAATATGACTGGATCAAAAGTATTACCCCTTGACCACCAATAATCTACATTCTTTTCTTCTCTAAGATATGTGAGTATTGTATCACAAAACTCTACTGCTGTCAAGTCATTTGTTGAACGATTTAATTTGTCTCGTGCAAGCTTAGGTAAACTTTCCCACCAAGCAACATCTGCTTTAGTAAAGCTACATCCGTAATTATTCATTTGATCAGATACATCAGCCTTTACGGTCTGAACTGTACCAGCAATCTCTTCAAAGGTATAAGGATCTTCGAGAAACCTGTCCCATTCAAATATGGTATAGGCAACGTCAACTACAGGACAAACGAATACGTTCGCACCAATAGTTTCTAAATCGAATATAAAGTCTTTTCTACCCTTCTTCATTATGCTACCTCACTAAAGCCACAGATAGCAACTTTATAAGTTCTACCGTTAGCGATCATTAAGTCATTCATTGAAGTAGAGCGAAGACCGTAAGTCTTGCCATTGCTCTCGATAAGTGGAGCTAGGACAGTAACGTTTGGATTCTCATCATTGTTATCTTCGACATCTGTTCGAGACCAAGAGCCCATAATGTTGTTAGTCCATCGATAAGCATACTCTAATGCTTCATCTACTGTAGCTAAGGCAGGAGAATTAACTTCTGCGACTGTCACTGGGTCTTTTTCGAACGCATTGTGAATCACTGTTACTATCATAATATACTCTCTCTTTTGTTATCTTATGTACGTATTATCGCATACTATTAGGTGTTTGTCAACCTTTATTTGCAATTTAATTAAACTTTCTTGCAGACGCTTTCTGGTTGCTGAAGTCTCCGTACTTCATAGACTTCTTACCGTGACACATTTTACAGATCGTCTTGACGTTCTCTGGATTATTATTATTGTGATCACCATCAGTGTGTTCTAAATCTAGGGCATTCAACATACTTAAAGCAACAAAGGCAGAAGCATCTACTGGACAAATCCAACCTAGATGACCGTCAGTGTTTTCGCAATAAGTTTTCTTATGAATTGTAATGCCCGTCATAGCATTACCTCTAATACCTGTAGCACGTGATTTGTAACAGGTACCGCATTCAGTCTTGAATGACCAGTTATCCCAAGCACGTACTTGTACGTTGCGATTACAGCCAGGATTAATACAGAGTGGCAGTAGGTTTCCCTCATCTATAAACTTCTTCTTCATGTTCATACTGTTCGTCATAACGTTCATCATAATCAATACACTCTCACTAGTAACTTTATCTATGTACACAGTATAGCAAACTGGTAGGCAATGTCAAGTACTATTTCATTTATTATGCATTCTTCCAGTCGAAGTTAGTTTCTAGTTCCATGCCGTAATTGTTTATGCCTGAAGGTAACTGAATACCAGGCTTAAGTTTCATCTCATTGATTTTGAATGGACCGTAGTCTACCCAATGATGCCATCTGCCATAACGCCAAACGAGACGTGCCACATCTGGATGCATATCAACCAACATCTGGGACTTGTTAACTGTACCCTCTGTGTTGTAACCAGTATCCTTGAACTCTTCATTCTCAGTATTTTCTGCGTGATAGAACTCAGCAGTATTACCACCAGAAACAGTTTGTGTTGCCGCTTTACCTTGAAGGAACTGATTGAACTGCACACATACGTCACCATCTTTCATCACTCGTAAACAGATATCAGTGTCTTCATTGTAACGTCCACGCCAGCGATGCTTACAATCATTACGAATGAGCAACGTTGAATATATACGAGTATTAGCAACAAATGCTGGATACTTATGCGTAGGAGCAACAAAGAAACGATACTGTGGACCTGCAATGTAAACGTTATCATAGCGACTAACGAAATCTTCCATGACTTGAAAACCTACACCACTTTCGAAGCGGATACGTTGATTATCATGTAGACGATAGAAGTCAGAGATGTTATCATCTAGAACCCAGTGACTTGTTGCACCGATGCTACTTGAATGATCCCATGCCCAGTTTCTAGCACGACCAGGACCATCACCGTGATTGGAGAATGGTGCGACTAGTAGTGTTACGTAATCTCTCATGTTAAAGGTATCAAGTGCTTTATCATAATCGTCATGATCTTGCGGCTCGATAACAATATAATGTGGTATCTGCATACGAGAAAGTGAACGAGATGTAAACATAGAGTCGGCACGACCCTTTGATACTATGTACATAGGATGCTCAGGGAGCGTTCTACCAGCTGGTTGTACCCAACGAAGTAATCTATTGCGAATTATCTTCTGTTCTGGATGCCATATCCACTTAGTTTTATCAGTCATGCTTTGAGCGATTCGATTTGAGAACTCATCGTAGTGTGCTTTAGTACGGAACTTCATAGTGATAGTTCTTAACGCTAATGCCCATTCTTGCGAGTAATCTGGCATACCGTGCCAATGGTCTTTCCATGCTTCATCTTCTTTAGCATTAGGATCAACTTCGACTTCAACACCATCTAGTATGCAAGATACAGCTTGATCTCTAATTTTAGGTGAGAGTCTAGTCGCATCTATGGTAACAGGCTCTTCATCTTCGTCACCAAACAGACTTAACTCTGGGTTATGTAGGGGATAGTAAGCAGACTTTACATTGTTTGGTATCATCTGATTCAGTTTAGTACAGAAATCTACGAGGTCATCGTTAGTTCTGAAGTGTACCTTAACAGCTTTCCATACGTCAGATTCCAGAGAACTCTTCGCTTTGGTCGTGTCTTGTAACACAACTGGTAATGGCTCATCAAAGAACTTATCAAGACCTATGCTATAAGAGTCATTATTACGAGCATCAGCTTCCATATAATTATCGTAACCCGAACTCTCGCTGATTACTGGTTTTGGTGTGTCTGTCATGTAAAAAACTCCGTCAAATCTGAATATGCTTTATTCTTGTCATTATAGCGCATTTCGATCATCTTGTCAATACCTAATTTCCAATTCTCTAAGCTATGCTTCTTTTTGGTCATTTCCGATATCTCTATGCGCTTCTCATGTGATGTGTTCATTAGACTTCTCACTGCTTCTTCGAAATCTGAATCAGAACACTTTCTATTAATTTTGATGTAGTGTGACCTATCTGCCGCAATGGACTCACTTGCATGTGCGTTGCTGTCATCAGTCATAAGAATGGTTGGTACTCCACAGCCTAAAGATTCCATTGCTGTAATACCCCAAGATTCTTTTGGCCAGGTAGAACAAAACACTTTAGACTTAGCTATGTTCTGCATGACATCAGTGTGTGGTAATCCACGCAAAGTGTGGCTTGGTGCATCCCAATGCTGATTCGATGCTACGTAATCGTTAACAGTATCACTCTTATAAACTCCATCATTTGTCATCACAAGACTATTTAGGTCGGATCTCTGGAGCTTTAAATGTACTAGAAACGGTGCTTTCTCATTATCACATCTACCGACCGTAGTGCAATCATACTGCAAATCTTCTGATACTGTAGTGCTACTGTCTAGATAAGATGGATTGATATAGCCTTTCACTTCACCAAAGTCAACGTCTTTTATTCTTTGCGACATAACTCTATGATAATCTAGCTGTCTAGGACTAACAAACCAGATATGGCATCCATAATCATTCAGTTCTTTCAGTATTGTGCCTAGTTCGATCATACGTATGTCACGCACAAGTGGTTCATGCATAATAGAAATTAATGGAACACCAAACGTTCTCATCATGTTTCCCCACCAAGGATTGTTAAACAATATCATATCAGGATTATGCAATGCAATAGCATCAGTAATCTTACGCTTAGTGTTACGATTATCCTTGTCTTCTTTAGTAATACGTATTGGGATGATGCCGTCAATGTTATTCTCTAAGTCTTGAACGAACTTTTCTATCCCACCAGTTATTACAGGACCGCTAGAGTCCTGATGCTTTACTAATTCGAAGTGTGTTGAATATGGTAAGAGTATCTTCATGATCTTTCTAGTATCCTCTTACGTAAACCACTTGTAGAAAATCTGTGATCTCTAGTGTTAAAGTGTAATGCTATACCTAAAGTCTCACAGCGTTCTCTACCAGTAAACTCTTTGTCTTTGTATTCATCACCGAGAATTCTAACATCGATACTATACATCTCTAATATGTCAGTAAGATCATCCTCTGTAGCATATACAACTATCTCATCAACATATCTGATAGCCGCAAGTTGTGTATATCGCTCAACGATTGTTTGTATAGGTGAGTTCTTCTCTGGTCGATCCGTAGAAGGGTCGATCTGTAATCCACATATCAAGTAATCACATTGCTCTTTAGCTTCTCGTAACATAGCAACATGACCTGCATGTAATAAGTCGAACGTAGATGCCGTAAAGCCAACTATTGTTCTTGTCTCAGTAGGTCCCATGTTTCTCTCCAATTCTTAACATTATAAAATTTACTATTGTCTCTCTTTGATATAGCTTGCGAAATCGTGTAGTCATTACCACCTTTCTCACACATATCACCTATAAAGCATAGTATAGCAGGTTTATCGTAGTCTGTCAAGACCTGTTCTTTACCAGAGTTTAGTGGGTAGATATCTATGCCAGTTTCACCTGCGACACTAGCAGTCAAATACGGGTAGTGTTGATTGAACATATCAGCGATGTGTCCACGCTCCATATGAAGTCCTTCGTATTCGGTATACCACTTGCGCTGTTCTGTGTTTGCATTACGACCCACGATACTGAAGTTTACCATACCTGGACGATGCTCGATATGATTGCCAGTGCGTATGCCAAAGCCACTCTGCTCTAACTTCTCTTCTAAGAAATATTGTGCTAACTTAGGCAGTTTCCAGTCATTAGTTCTGATGTTATTATCACCTTCCCAAACATCATTACCAGAACACTGATACACACGCTTACACTTGAAATATATGTAATCGCCAACTTGCTCAATAGTCTTAGCCCTATCGCTACCCGTAACTAAGCATACATGGTTGTTCTCAACAAATTTAGAGAACCAAGCACCAAACTCAGCATCAATTCTGCCTCTGCTCGGTGTTAAAGTTCCGTCCACATCAAATAGATAGATCACGCTTTATACTCTCAATTTCATCTTTTAGTTTCAGTTTATCAACTTTCATTTTAACGATGTAATGGTCTGGTGCCTTCTCTGCTTCGGCAGCCTCAATGATAGCATGTTGATGCTTATGCTTTCGCTCTAATGATTCAAGTCTAGCCTCTATCGACATATCTGTCCTTTCTATTATGTTGCAATCCTACTGAAGTTCTTTACTTTCTCAAACTTGATGACACTGTGGAATTTATCAAATAACTGGTCACCCTTGTGACTGATAATAAAGATATTGGAGTCAGCCGAGAGTTCTTCGATTATCTTAAGAAACTCTTCTGTACCAGAGGTGTCCAATGATGAATCCATTATCTCATCCATAATCAATAGATTAGTCGATACAGAGTTGCGTAACTTAGAAACTGCTCTCCAAGTAAACAGCAACGCTAAATCGATACGCAACTTCTCACCTTCAGAGAAAGATGCATACGAAAACTCATCACGAAATCTAGACTTGATCGTCTCGTTGAAGTTCTCATCTAATTCAAACTGAACAAAGAAGTCCATAGCTGATAGATACTTTCCGATCAACTTATTCATAACAGGTACATACTGCTTAATGATCCGTGTTTTGATACCACCATCCTTCAGCATAGACGAAACTATACTTAGGGTTTCTTTATCATCAAACAATTGTGTTTGGCTCTTATGATGATCGGCAAGCTGAGTCTCTTGATCTTTGATCTCATTACTATCAATAGCAGTGACTTCACTCTCAGCTTCGTCTAACTCAGTCGTAATGTGTCTACACGAGTTAAGAGCCATCTTATGATTTGCTCTATGACCACTAGCGTCAAGATTCTTAGAGTTAATATCGTCTTCGACAAGATCGATCTCCTTAAGACGCTCTTCTACTTTTAGACCTCTATGTCCAAGTTCTGTCCTTGCCACTTCGATTTCTTGTGCTTTCGAAGAATTACCGCTAACGGTGTCGGTCTTGAAGTCGTGTTCGATGCCCTGCTTGCAAGTTGGGCAGTTGTCATTGTGTTCGTAGAAGTCGATTTCTTTTCGCAGGGACTTGAGTTTGCTGGATAATTCTCCATCTAATGTCTGTAGCTCCTCTAATTTTTTCTTAGTAACACCCTTGTCGGAGATACCCTTAGTCAACCCCTCTATATCGTCTAGAATAGTATCAATGACAGCCTGTTCGCTTTCGATAAACGCAATTTGTTCACGTAGCTTCTCTTTAAGCTTAGACACTTCACCCTGCTTAATCTCACGAATGGAATCATTGTGCTTCTTGGATGAATCTATTCTATTCTTAAGTAAATCGATCTGGTACTTTATCTCAGTGATCTCAGTCTTGTTAGCAGTAAGCCTATCTTTGAGTAACGTATTCATCACAGTAAAGATTTGGATATCTAGCAAGTCTTCGATAACATCTCTTCTCTCACCAGCACGTAACTGCATGAACGGAACAAATGTACTAGCACCTAGAACAACAACTTGACCAAAAGACTTATAGTTTAACTTAAGGATACTCTCCTCTAGATAAGCTTGATAGTCTCGGGCAGCCGCATCTTGATTCATTAACTCATCGTTCTTCCATATCTCAAAGAAGTTTGGCTTGATGCCACGCTTAATAACATACTTAGCACCACTTATGGTAAAGTACGCTTCGACTTCTAGACCCTTACCGTTGATGGAGTTAAGTAGTTGGTTTTTCTTAATAGTACGAAACGCCTTACCGTATAACGCAAACGTCAATGCGTCTAGCATAGTTGACTTACCTGCACCATTGTCACCAATAACAAGAGTCGATTTACTCCTGTTTAGTTGTACTTCGGTCCAAGCATTACCAGTCGATAATATATTTTTATATCGAACTCTCTCAAACAAAATCATAAATCAATCGCCTCTTTATACAGATCATCTAAAACTCTTTCAACTTTAGACTTATCACCAGTAAACTCTAGGTTCTGAACATACTGCTTCAGAATGGTTAGAGTATCTTGCGCCTCATCAACCAACTCGCTTTCATCTATAACATCAAGGTTCATGTGATCTTCTACGACTTTGATGTCGCATGGAGCAGATGCTTGAAGCCTATCTAAGAATAGGTCAAAGATGTAAGGATTACTTTTATTAGATACTATAACTTTAATAAAGGTGTTTGTCAAGTTAGTAGTGTCGAGATGGGCAACATCTTCTATAGTCATGTCTGTATCATTGTATACAATCTTATGGAACAGACTGAACGGGTTACGAACATATTCCATTGTGCGAGATTCGGTATCAAACACACTAAAGCCACGCTTCTGGTCATGATCCGACCAAGTCATTTCGTACTGTGCGCCTAGATATGAGATATTACCTATTGATGATGGCTGGTGGAAGTGACCAGAATAAACTGAGTCGAACTTAGCAAACGTGTTGCGGTCCATACCATGATCACATAGATGACCTTTATCCATCTCATAGCCAGTGATCTCAAAGTGTCCCATAAGAATTTGCGCTTTGGTGTCAGCCATAGCTTTCATAGACACATCATAGTTCTCTGCACATAGCCATGGAGCAAGCATAATCTTACAACCGTCCATGTCCAACTCTACTGGTTTTTCCCAATATAGATGTAAGTTCTGATGACTTGTATTACCGTACAATTGGTTAAGACTATTTACATCATTAGTGTTCTTGAAGTAAGTGTCATGATTCCCGGCTATCATATACAGTTCAATGCCTTCGTCTGCACAGACTTTCATGAAGTGATCTTCAAGATTTTTAGCTGTAACGAAGTTGATATATTTACGTCTGTCTGTAACATCTCCCAAGTGAAATACTGTAGTTATCCCATTCTCACGTAGGTGTGGGAAGAATACTTCACGGTAAAACTTTATCTGATGATCAGCAATGGCAGTGTTATCATTACGTGCGCCCCAATGCGTATCGTTCAGGATTGCAATCTTCATGCTCTAGTCCTCTTTTTTAGGATCTTCGTCAATAAACTTCTCTAGACCCTTCTTGGCTTTCACTTGTTGCTTCTTCTTGTCTTCCATCTTCTTCTCATACGTCCTAACGAAGTCATTCATGTAGTCGTTATTGAGATCGATGTAAGCTGGTTCACCAGAAGCATCGTCTGCACCATCAGTAGCAGTACCCGTCATAACAGAATTCTCTGTGACTTTATGCTTGATGTAGAGTTGCTTCTTCTCTTTATCGATACGTCTTAAGAAAGCGTACCAGATAATCTGTGTAAAGTATGCAAATGGATTGTGTGATTTCTCTGGATCAAAATTACCTAGTGCTTGAATAGCATTCTCTAGACCATCACTAATCATCTCATCTTTGTATGAGTAGCCAGAAAAGTTTGGCTTAGATGCTAGTCTGGTGGATATCTGGTAGATACAGTGACCAATATAGTTTGGAATCTGTGGTCTTTTATCACCTGAGTCCTCTGCTTCGTTGCACAATTTCTTGTACGCTACGATAGCTTCCAGAAACTCTGGGTTGTTTACGTAATTTCGTGTCGCTCGTTTAGCCATCAATCACCTCACCTTTTATAACTTATTTACTATAGTATATACAAAAACGTACCGTTTGTCAAGACATTATTAATTTATATTTTATTGAAATAGTACTAGAAAAGACTTGACATGGCTGTGGAATCGTGTATAATAGAGCTATGCTCTCAGCAATAGAACTAATGTTTAACACTAGACTTAGATTCAATTAACGCTGTGAACACATCTTCTATCGTAGTAGCATCATCATCAGCTAGATTGTCTTCTAGGTTGTAACTATCTTCAGACTGGAGATCATGTAGTCTCGCAACAAACGTGTCATAGTACTCTGTAGCTTTCTCATTTGCTTTTCCTAAGAACAGGACGTCCTTCTTTTTAAGAGAAACTGAGTTCTCCTCCGATAGTAACATCCAACTCTTAGCAAAGAATCCGTGTACTGGGTGAATTCGTACTTGTACAGGGTTCTCGATACTAATCTGATCATCGTCTTCTGATATAGAATTAGCTATCAAGTCTTCACCGTTACTCATTTTGATATGAATCAACATAATTTATCCTTTAATACTAACATTATATATACGATACTCAAACCCCTCATCATTGTATATCTTAACTCTTTCAATGAAGTGCTTGACTGCAAAGTTCTTGTTTGACTTCCATTGTAGATCATCTACTATGTCGTAAAGCGTAGCTTTACTATTATTATTACTCTTCCGAAGTACTCTACCTATTGACTGCAAGTTTCTTATTTTGGACTTAGACGGACTAGCAAATATAATATTATCCAAACGCTTAATGTTAACACCAGTACTAAAGGTACCATAACTAGCGAGAATGATATTATCATCATTAGTCTCAGCGAGTCTCCTAACTTCTTCACGGTCCTCTGCACTGATTCCCCCATAGATGAAATGAACATGCTTGCCTTCTTTCTCAAGCATAGGTAATAGGACTTTACCGTGCTTTTCAACGAACTGAAACAGGATAAGAGTATTACCATGCAGAGAGTGAGCAAGATTACGAATATATTTGTTTCTCGATTCATTAGTAACTATCCAGTCGATTTCTTCTTGATAGGTCTTACCTTTATTCAGCTTTCTAACTGCGTCTGGATACTGTAGAGTGATTGCTGTAATTCCAAACTCTGCGAGTGTGTTATCTTCTATCAGCTTCTTTGTAGTGGTTACTTCATACACTGCACCGAACAAACCTTCAAGCACCAACTTATGCGTCTGTGATCCGTCAAGTGTTCCTGTAAATCCATAGCGATACTTACAATCAATCATTTTCTCTAATACAGATATCAAAGACTTAGCTTTAAATAGGTGAGCCTCATCTCCTACGACCACATCGAACTTCTCATACCAATCTTTCTTTAATTTGTAAATAGATTGCCATGTTGTGATAGTGATCTCAGCGTCAACGTTCTTATCAATGCCGCCTCTGATCTTATGTATATCTAATGGATTACCGTTATTATATTCGATGAAATCAGAAGCCATTTGCTCTACAAGTGATGTCGTAGGTACGACAATGATAGTCTTTCTACCCTGTGCCATATGAAAACGTGTTAACATGTAGATGATAAAGGATTTACCAGATGCGGTTGGTGACAGCATCAACGCCCTATCTCGTTTAAGTGCGTGTACTACAGCTTCGTTCTGGTACTCTCTAGGCACAAAAGTCGATTCAAACTCTTTAGCTAACTGCATTCCTGAGTCATCGGGCACATCATTTATCTCATACGTACCAGGGCTAACCTCTACAGGATAATCTCGCATGTTACAGAACTTTAGAATACGTGGAACGAGACCAGCATATATCATGCCCGTCATAGCATTAAACAATCTTATCTTGCCATCCCAAACTTTGTTACGTACAGAAGGTATGAACTTAGCACCTGGTACTTCAAACTCGAAGTGTCCAGATAGCTCCATCTTAATGCCTGGTTCACAGCTTACTCTAACGTAAACATCGTTTACTCGTTCTATTAATACATTATCCATTAGCCACCAACTCTAAATCTCTCCCAGTCTATAATGCTCTTTATTTGAAAGCCTCTGTTACCTATCATCTTAATGATGGCTTCTAAGTATTCCACTTTTTGTTCTTGTTCACCGATACGCAACCCAGCCTCGATCAGATCATTGTCTGCTTCGATGTATGTTGGTATGTCTTGTCTCAGAATTTTAAGGGGTTGAGGTTCCCAGCCATACTGCTTCAGCTCGGATACATCTAGGTCACCCTTGTAGTATTCCATCTTGAGCATCTTTAGCTTTTTGTATTCCGCTTTCATCTTACGTAGGAAATGACCTTCTCCCATATAAAATTTGAAATACTTATTGTGCAGTTTTGGTGTGTTCGAGGCTTCGCTCGATATGTTGATTGCATTGATTGGACCATCTTTGTCCCATTCTGCAATAATATTCTCTAGTTTCATTCATCTCTCCATAATTTAAGTATCGTTCTGCGATCATATCACAGGTAGTTAGTATTGTCAACTCATCATATTATCTTTATAGAATAATCACTGTATTTAAAAGTTATATCAAAATTTGGTGGTGTAACATCCGCATCAGTAGTATTTAGCTGTATGCTACCAACGGCTACTGGAAACATATCTTTAAAGACTATCTCTATATTCGGATTCTTGTTACTATCTAATACGATCAAAGTACCATCAGACGTTACGCCTGAACCTTCAGGATTGAGTCGTGAAGATGATGCCACTTGTGGCGAGTTAAGTGCCGCATATCCTGTAAAGCTTTCAGGTCTAGTAATAGCTTCTAGCCAGCTCAAGGACTCTTTAAACGATAGCATATTTTCGTCTGCTATAATCTGTAGTGTAAGGTCTTCATAGACTAGCGTATCACCTGGTGTATAGATCGACTTAAATGGAGTCATTCTTTCTGCGTATCCAGAGTTAACTCCAGGAATGTTTACCTGCTGTACGTAAAATTCAACATTCGGCAATCTATTGATTACGAATTTGAACTCGACTGATGATAGAAAGTTATTTGTAGCCATGTTCTTCTCCCACGTTTATTCTATTATTTATATACAAAAAAAAGAGCAAAAAAAAGAGGCTCCGAAGAGCCTCTTAAAGTCAGGTTGGGTTGACCCCAATCTTATTTTTATAGCAAGTTAGTAACTGCTGTACGACGGTAGTAAACGTTATCGTTGGCAGTAAGTGCGCCTGAGCGAACTGTAGCACCACCAGCGAATGGGTTAGCAACCATGCCGTAACGAGTCTTGAATCCAAGCTTAGATTGGAAGCTATTCTCGCCAACTGCACGAACCATTTGTAATGGGACGTATGGGCAATAGAAGAGACCAGCATCGAATGTGCTAGAACCTTTATAACCAACTACCATGTAGTTAGCACCGGCGTATGGATCGATATACACTTTGAAGCGACCGTTCAGAACACCAGCAAACGTGTTGCCTGTGTCATCTGGGCTCAAGTTGTTGCTATTCAAAGCAGGAGCATAGTCAAGAACGCCTGCCATTTGAAGTGCAGATGCAACATCAGATGAACATACGATCAAGTTACCTTTGCCTCGACGGGTGTCTTTAGCAATTTGGTTAGCTTCTTTTTCGATTTGGAACATGAGACCTTTAAACTTCTCTACGCTCCAACGGCCGTTAGCATCAACGTCTAAGTTGAATGTACCAGCAGTAGCAGTACCAGTCTGTGATCCAGCTTTACTTGTTACATAAACCGTACGAATTACTTCACGGTTAATTTCAGCAAGCAATTCAGCAGACAACATGTTAGCTAACTCAGTCTCAGCATCCAAACCATGGATAGCTTTAAGGTCTTGAGCAAGTTCAGTTGTGTACTCTGCTTTCAAAGCACGTGACTTAGCTGTTACAGATACTTTCTCGATAGCGAAAGACATTTGAGCGAACTCATCACCCGCACCATCACCAAGAGCTTCTGCGGTAGCAGTAGCAAAACCAGTACCAGTTGTTTCTGAGCCAGCACCCAATGCGTTAGCATGAGTTCCAGTACCAGAATAATCTGAATCGGATTCGGTGTAGAAAGCTTCTGGCTTACCGCCAGTGTCTTCGTACTTAGTACGCATTGCGAAGATAAGTCCAGTAGGACCAGTCATTGGCTGAACGCCAGCAATGTCATATGCAACCAAGTTAGGCATTGCACGGCGTACTAGAGAGATCAGTACGGGATCATATTTAGCCATATCAGCACTAGAGTTAGCAGGTGCGGCTTCAAGCAATGATGTAGGTGCATATCCACCTTCTTCAATCATAGCTGTTTCAGTGTTCTCCAATAGAGTTGCTGTAACAGCACTTCTGTGAGAGTCTTGGATACCCGGTAGAGCAGTATGCTCTAGGATGGGCTTCCACTTGTTCATCAGTTCTTCATTTCTCATTTTGTGGTTCTCCTTTTTTGAGATTTTACTTAGTAGTATTTATATAATAATTATTTGGCAAAGCGGTTTAAAGAATCTGCATAGGCAGCAACGTTCGGATTAGAACTAATTACTGGCTTAACGTCATCCGCAATCTCTTCATTAAGAAGATCAGTTTCATCTTCAGATACAACAGGAGCAGATTCGGTAAAGTAGTTGTCACGAATAGCAACAAGTTTCTTACTGTAGTCTTCTACTGTATCATAAGATACGCCTTCTGAGAGAACACGCAACTTGTCTGCTTGTGTGTCAGTTAGATCCTCAGAAATTCCTTTGAAGGCAACTTCAAGGTCGGCTTGTGTCTTAGCTTCACGAACTTCAATCATTTGCTCAACGATCTCGTTATATTTAGTAGTAGACTCTTCGAGCTTTCCTTCTAAATCAGCAACGATATCTTTTTGCTCATCATCGATTTCCATGTTGTGTTCAACAACAAGACCCTTGATGCCAGTTAATAGTGATTCAGCGACTTCAACTTTGATGTTGCTTTCGATTTGAACCTGATTGTCATCCATCCAACCCTCTACAACGTAGTCGAGATAGGCGTCAACTTTTTCTACCAACTCATCAACAGCAACGTTTACTTGTTCCTGTAGATCACTTTCAAACTTTTCTTCAAGTGTAGCAGTTTCAGCTAACACTTTTTCATGTACTGCGGCTTCGAAAATAGCAATAGTTTGCATTTTGAAGTCTTCAGATAAATCTGATCCTTCAAACATACGCTCAACAGCTTCTTTCATACCTACATCGTTTTTTCCTTGAGGGGTTTTGACATCATCTTCGACATCATCAGCTTTTGCATCAGCGGCTTTCTTAAGATCACCCTTGCGCTTTTTCACTGAACCACCTGTGGGAGTAACAGCATCGGCTGCAACAGAATCTTCGCCCGTAGCTTTCGCTTCATCTAGGTCTAGATTCTTTTCTAGTTCTTCACTCATTTTGACTTCTCCTTTTATAAGTAGTGTGTTCATTTAGTATTATTTATAAAAATCATGTGTTACGCTTTTAGCGCAAAGACCTTACAAACCTTTCAAATAGAGCGGCAGCTTTCACCTCTAGCTCCTTCGTAGATACTCTTGCGGTATCTCTAATTTCTTCTTCGATTTGGTCAAAAGCTTGCGCTGAAGTCCATGAAGAAGAAGCAACATCATATATCCATTCTACCCCTTCCATAACACCCTTTACGAATGCGTCAGGAGCAGACGGGTCTGCAACGATGTCTCCGGCAGTTGCAAGCATAAAGTCATCTTGCACTTCCATGATTCCGTTCTTATTCTGTTTAATTGATCCCATGCCACGTGACGAAATACCAACTAGTCCGCCTTCATCGATAATATTCTTAACGATTTTGCCCATAGGGGTTTCCATAATCTTAGCACGACCAACAATGTTCGAACCGTCTTGCTTTAATTCAGTGAACATGTGTGATACACGATCTAGATTAATAGTTGGTCCTGCTGGGTGTCCTAATTCGCCATATGCACGATTTTTCGCAACATATGATTCATTATATCTCTTCATCTCTTTTACGAGAACTCTTGAAGGATACATGCGACCATTTCTGTTTTTGATATCACCTTGCATGATGATACCTTCGATGAAGTAATTCTTACCTTTACCGTCTTCTGAGGCTTCAGTAATATAGTGTACGTCTTCAACGAGTTCTTTAATTAATAATGACATTCTTCCTCCCTTATCTGTAAACGACTGGTGTATATGAGATATTGGCGGTAGGTGTAATAGTTTGTCCAAGTTGCTTCTCAATGGTTACAGTCTCGCCAACATGCATCTTAAAGCTATATGTTAGGCCAGCTTCACGATTAACTGTGACATTTCCATTGACCGTCTGGTTAGTTGCCGCACTTGCACCAATAACAATTGTATTAAATCCACTAGATCCTTCGTTAAAAATCCGGACTCTAGTAGCTGTAGTGCCTGTATGACCGGCGGCGCTTGTTGCGTTTGCTGCCAATGCGACTAATACGCTTGTTCCTCTGATTACGCTAGACATATTATTTCCCCGCACTCATGGCAAATTGCACCATCTTCATGAAGTTATTCTTATCGTCTAGCATGCCTTCGACTTTCTTTTTGTTCGCACCGCTAAGTTGCTTGTGCATAGAAACGATCATTGATGCAGTAGTTAAGTCAACTTTCTGCTTCTTACCGTCTTTAAACTTTACAGCTTTCATAGATTTTGTCTTTACGATGTCTTGTAAATCAGCTAGAACGCCTTCAGTAATCTCTTCAGAAACTTCCTCGGAAACTTCTTCGTCTTTCATTGCCATCTTAGTAGCAGTTGCATACATAACGTCTTTAGCTTTGTCGCCGTAACGAGATTTGAATTCGCTCATTTTGGCTTTCAAAGACATTACAATTTCTTCACGCTTCTTTTCCTGCTCAGGAGTCATTTCTGATTCAGAAGCTTCGTACACTTCTTTATCTTGACCCTCTTCACGATCTGCATCACGCTTCTTTTTCTTTTTACCCTTGATGTCTCCAGAAAACTGGTCATCAGGTGCGACTGGATGGTCTTGCTTGGATACAATATGTTTGTCTAAAAAGTTTTGTTCATCCGGAGACTTAGGCTTATCAGCCGTCTCTGCAAGCATGTCCTTAAAGCTTTTCATGTTAGCCCCTTACTCTTCTGTTTCAGCATCAGCTTCAACAGAAACTTCTTCTGGTGAAAACATTGATGTATATTTGGTTTCGATAGCAGACATCATCTTGTCCGACATAATATCGCCGAAAGCGGACTCAAACCCTGTTGCGTCTTTGTCTTGTGCTTTCTGTATCAATTCTTTTACACTCATTTACTATCTCCTTTATTATATAATGTTATTTATATTCTTTCATAACTGTTGTTTAAATATCTAAATCGTCTGCGTCATTATCGTCTCCGAGGGCTTTTTCCGCATCTGCCGCGGCTTTGTCCTCTGCTTCGACTGCTTCTTTCATCTT